>Ga0256827_10000151_pt1 | contig 38491 bp, 28 predicted proteins | sample CV84metaG_FD_185977 | JGI IMG/M metagenome (GOLD analysis project Ga0256827, IMG submission 185977) | Hydrothermal vent microbial communities from East Pacific Rise, Pacific Ocean - CV84 | ecosystem: Environmental > Aquatic > Marine > Hydrothermal vents | place: Pacific Ocean: East Pacific Rise... | reverse complement strand
TGTATTGTCATAATCATATTATATTGTGCAGCTTGAACTCTGTTGGTAAATGCAATATAGTTGAATGCTTGTGCTTCTGTAACTGCTAAAGAGTAAGCAGCCGCATCAGATCCATTTTGTAATCTGATTTTTTCCTGTACAGCTGTTCCTATATTTAATGTAACCATTAAGCCAAATGCTAAAATTAGCATCATTAGTGCACCAATTATTATTGCTTGTCCCTCTTCTGTATCAAAACTTTTTCTAAATGAATTGACCAACAATACACCTCTTTAAATATCTAATGTTAAATTATAACAAAAATATTTCATGTTGTTATAGGTTATATAGACAAATTTTTATTTATCCAACTTATTATTGCTTGAATAATTTTTTTACTTTTTATTTCTTGAAATCATAAATTATTTAGAGTATTATTATTTTAATTGATTTACGATTCATGTGTTATTTATAGGAGAAAATATGAAGAAAATAATTATAGCTTTGATGTTTTTATTCTTATTTGCAAGTTGTTCTACTTTGCAGGTAAGTGTTGATTACGATCAGGCTTATGATCTTGGTCATTCTAAAACATTTGCGGTACTTCATTTTAATAGGGAAGGTGAAAATACTCTGTTTAATGATAGAGTAATTAAAGCACTTGAAGCAGATTTGATATCTAAAAACTACAAAAAAGTTTCAAAAGAAAATGCTGATATGATTTTTGTATTTCATGTTAATGTTGAGAGCAAAACTGATATTCATGTTGATTTTCAGAGAGTTGGTTATAGAAGATATGGATATGGTTCTGGAATGATAACTTCAACTACACATAAGTATGATTACCACGAGGGTACATTAATTGTTGATGCATTAAATCCTAAAACAGAAAAAATATTTTGGCGAGGAACAGCAAAAGATGAATTAACTAAAAGAGAATTGCCAAAAGCAAAAACGGAATATATAAATAAGGTTATAAATAAATTAATGAGTAGTTTTCCTAGATAGTGAAATACTTAATTGATTTCAAGAAATTTTTCAGAAACAGATAGGTTTTGATATCCATCTCTTGTCACATATAGAGTATCTTCTATTCTTATTCCTCCAATTCCCTCATAGTATAATCCTGGTTCAATTGTTATGACATTACCTTCTTTTAATATATTATGTGCTTGTTTGTTGATTCTCGGTGCTTCATGTATTTCAAGACCAACCCCATGGCCTGTTCCATGAAAGAAACCTTGCATTCTACCATTTATTAAACCTGTTTCATAACCCTTTGATTTGAAATATTCCATTATGTTATTATGTATATTATAGCCATCAACACCATCTTTTAGCATTTCTATACCTATTTTCTGGCCTTCTAAAACGGTTTTCCACATCTTTTTTATTTCTTTAGATGCTTTTCCTTTCACGACAGTTCTTGTTTGGTCTCCAAAGTAAAGAGAATCTAGTGATTGAGGAAATATATCAAAAATAATTGGTTGATTTGCATAAATGTAGCCTGTTCCATCATTATGAGGGTCTATTGTTTGTTTTGCAGAAGCAACTATTATGCTATGAGAAATTGTGTTCTTACTCATAAGATAAACATTGATAACTTTTTTTAAGTATTCTGAAGTTAGGAATTCATTATTATATTTTAATAATTCACCTTCTATTTTGGATTCTTTTAAAACATCAATTGCTTTTTTGAAAGCATTATCCACATCTTTCATTACATCAAAAATATAGTTTTTTTCTTTTTCAGATTTTATAATTCTACTTTCATATAAAGAACCTCTTTTTATTTCAACATCATACCCATTATTAATTAGTTTTTTATAGTAATATGCTCCAAAACTTTCAGAAACTAAAAGCTTTTTAATTCCTTTTTCCTTTAGAATAATATCAAGTAATAAAAAATTTTTATCTTTAGCATATTTTAATTTGTCAGTATAATTTGAAATTGCAATTATTTCTGTTACATTGGCTTCTTTTTTACCTCTATCAACTTCTAGGTCTCCTAATACAAGAAATGATTCCTTTTTGTATTCTATATATGTGACTGGATCAGGTACTTTAAATTTTGTTGCATAGTATAAATCGCTGTTTCTTTCTGATGAATCAATTATCAATATTGCTCTTTCTTCCATTGTAATCTCCCTCTAATACATTTTGAAAATACTACAAATTCTTTCTTATTGCAAGATTAATAAGCTTTTTATAAAATTGATGTTAATTTTTTAATAAAAATCTATTATAACTTTACAAGTATTTAAATATTATGATATTATCTCACTGTTGTTCTCTATTTTGAGGTATTTATGATAGAATTAAAGGAAAATTTTTTAGAAAACCCTACAGATGAAAATCTATTTAAAACATTAGAAATTGATTATACTACATCTGAAAACTGGATGGAGTTAATTGAAATATATGAGAAGTTTATAGATGTAAATGAATCTAATATTGTTTCAGGTAAATATAATTTAAAAAAAGCTTTAATATATGATGAAATGTTAGATGAACCTGAAAAAGCATTGGAGGAGTTAAAAAAAGTTATAAGAGATGAAGAATTTAATATTCAACATTTAAAATATTTTGAAACCTTATCTATTGTTACTTCACAGATTTATCCTTTAATTGATGTGTATAAAATCGTAGCTCAGAAAGTTGATGAAGAAAATCAACTAATGTTTAATTATAAAATAGCAACTCTCTATATTAGAAAAGATGATTATTTAAGTGCTATTGAGTTTATTGACCAAACTTTATCTATTGATATTGATTATTCTGAATCACTTGACTTACTTGATTTTATAATCAATAAAAAAAGTGATGATACTCAAATTTTAATGGCAACAATTCCTGTTGTTGAAAAAACCGAAAACTGGGATAAATTATTAAATATCTATGACACCATCCTTGACAAAAAAGAATCTCTTGATAAAGAACAACAGCTAAATATTTTAAGTCAAAAGATTAATTTATTTGAAAATATGTTAACTGGAGAAGAAAATTTATTATTAAACACATTAATAGAAGCTTATCGTTTAAATCAAACTTCTGAATATTTTGAAAAGATAGAATACTATGCTCAAATGCTAGATTTACATGATAAACTTGTTGATTTATTAATTTCACTTTATGATAATTCAGAGCAAAAATCTTTTTATGCTTATAAAATAGGAACTATTTCATTTTCAATTCTAAATGAGCAGGAAAAAGCTCTTAAATATTTATTGGATTATTCAAATATTGCAACAGAGTATTATGAAGAAGCCTTTAGTTTTTTAATTGAAATATTAAATGAACAGGAGAACTACCAGGAACTTGTTGCAACTTATTTAAAACAAGTTAATTTTCTTGAAGACAATGACTCTAAAATAGGAATATATAAGGAAATTGCACTGATTTTTGAAAATCAGTTATTTAAATTGGATGAAGCTGTTAATATTTATCATAAAATCATTGATCTTGATACAGAGAATATAGAACATTATTTCGAAGTAGAGAGATTATATGAAGAATTAAATAATTGGCCTTCTTTAATTGAAATAATAGAAAAATTAATTAATTATGTTGATGATACTGAAACTTATGATAAGAAAAAAGCATTAATTTATGATGAAAAAATTGTTGACTATCCAAAAGCTATTGATGAGTATAATCTTATTCTTAGTAAATATGGATATGATGGAAATTCAGAAATTATTTCAAGATTAAGAGATTTATATAAACTGGAAAATAGATTCGAAGATTTAAGAGATTTTCTAGAATCCTATAAAGACTTTGTTACATCAGAAGAGGAGCTTGTTGATATTGATTTTGAAATTGCTGAAATTTATTCTGAAAAATTTGGTGATTATCAGGTTGCTTTTGAAAAATTAAAAGAGGTTCTTGATATTGATTCACAGCATGAAGAGACAATAAAGAAAATGCTTTTATTTATAAAAGACAATCATTTAGTTGAAGAAGTTTATGAATATCTTGACTCTCTTCTTGATTCCGAAGATAATATTGACTATTGGATAAAATTAAATCAAATAAAAATAAAAAATAGTTCCGATAAATCAGAACAAGCAAGATTGTGTATTAAAGTCGGTGGTATTTATACAGAGAGAGAGGGTGATCCTGAAAAAGCTTTTCCATATCTTGCAAAAGGATTTCAACTTTCTCCTTCTGACTATACATATAATAAATTTAAAGAATATTATGAAAGTATGGCAAGTGAAGATAAAGCTCTTCCTATTTTAAAAAATATTGTTACAATAATTGAAGATGTTGAATTGTCTAATTTAGTTAATTTAGATATTGGAAAATTAATATTTAATGATTCAGATAATAGAGATGATGCAATAAAATATTTGGAAAAAGTAGTTGAGAATAATCCAACCCAAATAGATGCAATTCTAATGCTTGATGAATTATATTCTGATTTAGAAAATAACAAGGAATTATATAAAATCTTGTTGTTAAAACTTGATATTGAAGATGATAAAATTGAAACTCTATATCGTTTAAGGGACTTATCTCTTGATTATTTTAATGATAAGGAAAAAGCTTTATCGTTTTTATCAAGGCTTCATGATTTAGATGAGTATAATAAAGATGAGCATAGAACAACAATTATTTCATTTATGAATGATCTGGAACAGTATGAACGATTATCATTGTTTTATGAAAAGATTTTAGATGAAGTAGAAGAACCTGAGTATATGGAGGCTTTGGCTGATATTTATATTGACCATTTGAATAATTTAGAGCGTGCAGGTGAACTATATGAGAAAATTTTAGATATTACCGAAAACAGAAGGAAGGTTTTAAATAATTTAGAGAAAGTTTATGTTAACAGTGGAGATAAGAATAAGCTCATTGATACGCTTGAGGATTTACTTGATTTATTAAAAGATCTTGGAGATAAAAAAGGTGCAATTGAAACAATTTTTAAACTTGGTAAATTATATATTGAATATAGTGCTCAGTATGAAAAGGGTGCAAAAATGTTTTATTATCTCTTAAAAGCAAAATATCAACCAGAGACAGTTATACAGTATCTTGAATCATATTTAGAAAATCAGGAAATTTTATCTTTTATTTCAGATACTCTTAAAGGATATTATATTTATCAGGAAGAATGGTATAATTTAATTATATTATATAAAAAGGAAGTTGAGTTTAAAGATGAAGATGAAAAGATAGAAGTATTGGAAAAGATAGCAGAAATATATTATGAAAATCTAAAAAATACATCAGAATCAATAAAATTCTATGATGAATTATTTAAAACTACAGTTGATTATACATATTTACAAAAAATTGAAGAAATCCTTGAAGATGAACAAGATTATAGTAAACTGGCAAGTATTTATGAAAACTATATTACTTCATTATCATTTGATAATATGGAAGATAAAGAAGAGCTTTATATTAAGTTATCAAATATATATAGGCATAATCTTGAAAAACCTTCAACTGCAATTAAGTTTTTATTAGATGGTTTTAATGAGAACCCATCTCCATTATTAGTTGATAATATAATTGAAATATATAAAGAAAGTGATAATGATGAAAAAGTTAAAGAATTTTATTATAAAAAGCTTGAAATATTAGAAGATGTTGAAGAGCAAACCTCTTTGAAAATAGAGTTGTCAAGATTTTTAATAGAAAAGTTTCATGATTTTGAAGAAGGTATTAACTTATTAATTGAAATACTTGAATGGGAAAAATCAAATACGAGAGTTGTTAATATGCTTCTTAAATTAAATAATTATTTAAAGCTAGAACATATTGAATTAAAATTAAGATTACTGGAAGTATTGAAACCTATTTTGATAGAAGAGATGGAATATGAAAGTGTTAGCTCTTTATTTGAATCAATAATAAACTTAAAAGAGCTTGAGTATGACAAGAAAATTGAACTAATAGAGAATGAAGTTAACTTTTTGTTTGATGTAGCTGAATATGATGAAGGATTTAAAAAATATGAAAATTTAATTTTTGAATCAAGAGGTGATAAAGCGATTCTTGAGAGAAGTATAGAATATGCTGAACTTGCAAATGATTTTGATATTTTAATATCTATTTATAAAAACTTTTTATCTAAAATTAAAAATTTAAATTTTGAACCTGATGAAATGAAGGCAAAAGCTCTTGAGTTTTACTATATGTTAGGTAATGTTACATTTAAGTATTTAGGTGATTTTGAGCAGGCTGAAAAATATTTCACAGCAATACTTGAGAAAAATCCGAATCATTTAAATTCTTTATATAAACTTGAAGAGTTATATCAAGAACAGGCAGAGTATGATAAATTAAGAGATTTATACACTAACTTATTATCTTTTCCAATGGATAATTCACAAGTAATAAATATATATAAAAAATTGGCGAAGCTGTTAGAAGAATTTTTATATGAAGAGGAAGAAGCAATTAAATATTATGAAAAGATTATTGAAATGGATACTACTGATGAAGATGTTCTTAGTGTTTTATTTGATTACTATAAAAAAGAAAAAGATCTGTCTTCAATTTTAGTGATTGTAGAGGCTCAGTACTCTCTTCATAAAGAAGAACCTTTTTATTTAAATAGAGCTTCATACTATTATTTGAAAAATTATAAAAAAACTAATAACCAGGAACAACTAAATAAATCTATTGAGTTAGTTGAAGCATCTTATAATATTGATAAGTCAAATGAAAAAACAGAATTAATTCTTATTGAGGCTTATAAGGATTCAGGTAATCATGAAAAGATTGTTAGTATATATACTGAAAAATTACCAAATATAACAGATATAGAAAGGAAAGTAGATTTAAATATAGAATTGGCTAAAATCTATGCATCAAAAATGAATAATATAGAAAAAGCAGAAGAATGTGTTAATTTTGTTAATGAAGTAGCTCCTCATGATACAAGAACTCTTGATGTAAAAGAGCAAATACTTGAATCACAAGAGAAATGGGATGAACTTCTTGAGCTCCTTGAAGATAAAATGAATATTGTTGAAGGTGAAAAGCTAAATGAAGTTATTTTTAATAAATTAAGATTATTAACTGAAAAATTTGAAAGATATGAAGATGCAGAGGAGTATTTAAGAGATTTGGTGGAAAGAGTTCCTGAAAATAGGGATTATTTATTTTATGGTGAAGAAATATTTTCTAAACAAGATAATATTAAGGAGTTTTTTGCTTTTATAAAAAGTCAGTTGCCTGAAGTTGAGTCATTGGAATTAAAATCTGAAATCATGTCTAAAATGGGTGATATTGCTTATGATTATTTCAAAAAAGAAGACCTTGCAATAAAATGTTATAATAAATCACTTGATTATTTAAGTACATCTATTACACCTATAAATGGTCTTAAGAAGATTGCTCTTGATAAGCAGGATTACAATATGTATTCAGACTTATTAAAGCAAATGCTTGATAAAGCAAAGGGAGAGGAATATAAAAATATAAAGGCAGAGTTAATTGAAGTATATATTGATAAATTAAAACGACCTGAACTTGTTATTCCTTTTAAAGAGGAAGAATATAATAATCAGGAAAGTGATGAGCTGATGTTTGAGTTGCTTGGTTTATATGCAATTTCTGATGATAGTTTCAATTTTGATGATTATTTTGATATATTTTTTGATAAATTAAAAACAGATAAAACAATTAAAGACAGACATCTCCATATGTTTAATCTTGCAAAAGCATCTCAGAATTTTGGGAATCTTGATAATGCTAAAACATGTTTTGAGCTTGTAAATCGTTTGAAAATGGGATTTATTCCAAATCAAATGGCATTAGGTAAATTACTTCTTGAGATGGGTGATACAAAAGGTGCTTTAAAGTCATTTCAGCTATTACAGTTAAATCAAAGTAAAATAACTGATATTGAACTTAAAAAAGAACTTTTTCTTAACTTAGGAAGGCTAAGAGCTGAGAATAATGATAATTTAAGAGCAAAATCCATGTATAAAAAGTTACTTGAGTTAGACCCTGAAAATCAAGAAGCTAAAGAATATCTGGGATTATAGTATGGATTTAATATTATATAGGTATTTACTGAGAAGGCTTGTTTTTTACCCTGTTACATTTAGCCGAAATAAAAATTTTAATTCATATACTTCTGAAGAAGGTAAAAAAGCTGTAAAGAGAGCAAAAGTTATTAGAAGTATTATTAATGAATTGAGTAAAGGTGAAAATGAAGCAGTAGTAGAAAAAAATGAGAATTCTTATACTGTTATAATAGATAATAAAACATTACATATTAAATCTAAATATGTGATAGACGAATTTGAAAAAGAAGTTGTAAGAGAAAAGCTTAGATATAGTGATTTTGATTATTTTAATGGATGAAAATGATAAATAAAGTTGAAGTAAACTCTAATTTTTTAAAAAGCAATCTAAATGAAGTTAATCAAATTCATTTTTTAGGTAATGATAATGAAGCATCATTTTACATTAATATAGATGATTTAGGTAGTTTCGAAAATGATGTTCAGCTTTCTTTTTGGGTTGAATTTGAACAAACAAATAATGCTCCGATAATTATTTTATACCTTAAATTAAACTATTCTGATCAGGAGAGTTTATTTGAGTTTATATATGATATTAAAGAAGAAAATGATATTTATGAATTAAGTAGTATAATAGATAATTTAGAATTAAATATAAATGTTATGGAATTTAAAGATGATATTTTATTTTTTGGTTTTAAATATTTTATTTATCCCAATAAGAACTTTATTGAAGAATTAAAAAGATTAATCTTTCAGGCACAAGAGTATACAAGAGTTAGTATTGAAGATTACGATTTTGATATTGCTTTAGATGATTTTCTTGATGGAAGAAGTATATTTAATTCCAGAACAAATACTGTATCTGAATTTGATGTTGTTTTTCCACAAAATGAGATAAATAAGGATGAAAACCTTAAAGATGATAGTGCTTTTACATATATTAGTAAAACAAGTGGAGATTTTCATGATGAAGGTGATACTCTGCAGGTTAAGGTATATAAAAGAGATGTTTATGAAAAATTAAAAAATAATGATGATGATAAAGATTCAGAAGAGGCAGATTTTAATTTTCTAAAGAAAAAAATTAAAGAGCTTGAGAATAAAGTAATACTTAAAGATAAAAAGATTGAAGAGCTTACAGTAGAAAATACTCATCTTAAAGAAGAGCTTGAATACAGGAAACTTGATACCCCAAAAAAAGGATGGAAGCTCTTTTAATAAGGAGGTTATATGAGTAAATTAATTATATTTTTGTTGTTCTTAATACCTATTATAACATACTCAAATAATAAAAACTTAACTGCAAAAGAAATTATTGATAAATCTTTGGAACATAAAACATTATCTTATGATAATGCAGAAGCAAATATTACAATGATTTTAATTGATAGAAATAAGGATAAGGATATAAGAAAAGTAAAAATTCGTTCAAAAACAAAAAATGATTTAACTAAAGTTATCTCTGTATTTTCAGGAGGAACTGAAATTAATGGTGTTAAATTTTTAACAATAGAAGTAAAGGATGGAGATGATGAGCAGTATATTTATTATCCTGCTCAAAATAAAATAAATAGAATTGTATCAAAAAATAATAAAAATGAATATTTTCTTGGAACAGATTTTACTTATGCTGATTTAGAAGGAAAATATCGAAAAGATGCAACATATAAAAAGTTAAAAGATGATAAAGTTGGTAAAAAAGATGTTTTTGTAATAGAAGCGATTCCTAAAAAAGATTCTAATTATTCAAAAACGATTATTTATATAAGAAAATCTGATTTTATTCCTTTAAAAGTTAAATTCTACGACCGTGATGGTAAGTATTTTAAACAATATTCTGTTAAAAAAATAAAAAAAATAGATGGTAAAAAGGTTATATCTGTTTCCAAGATATTAAATAGAAAGAATAAACATGCTACTATATTAAAATTAGATAGTCTTGACTTTAAAGCTAATATACTTGACTCTGAATTTAATAAAGAAAATTTAAGATGAAGTATTTTTTTATATTATTACTACTATTTACATATAGTTATATTTATGCTGCTCAGGAAGATGAAAAAGAAGATGCTTGGGATTTTGTTATAGATAGTACTCAAAAAGAAGTAAATAAACATTCTGATAATAAAAAAAATGCTGTTAAAAGCATTTCTGATTCAGATGGAGAGAAAAAGAAAAAAAGAAAAAAAGGTATGGATTTTAGTGATATGATTTTAGAATCAGATGACCTTGATGAAGAAGTTGAAAAAGAAGAAGAAAAAGAAATAGATGAATATCTTTATGAATCTAAAAAAAATACAGAATTGGTTGATTTAAAAAAAGTTAGAGAAATGAGGGAAAAAGAAAAGAAAGTTAATTTATTTCTTTCTTTTTTAAAGCTTAGAGCACAATTAGACTATCAGAATTTAATGTTATTTGATAATATTCCTTATCAAAATATAGCAGGATTTGAAATGACAACCTCAATAATGGGGCTTGAATTAGAGAGTGCGAATGCCTTTATTGGAGAAATTGGATATAGGATCTTTTCTAATGGTAATATGGCACAGGCATTTGTAATGTCGCCATTAATGGTAAATTTTAACTTTAAAAAATGGGGAAAAGTTTTTCCTTTTAAGGTGAGTATATTTAAAATATATTTTTTTCGGAAGACTATCGTTGCTAATAGTGATAAAAAAATTAATTTATTTTTTGAATATCTTTCTCTTTCAATGTCATGGCAGTTTTTTAAAGATGATTCATTCTCTAGTAATGTTTTCTTTGGATTTTCTTTTGGCCCAGATGATATAAATACAAATCCTAAAAGAGAATCTATTTTATTTTCGATTGGAATAACTGGTGAGTTTTCACCTATTAAAATTGAATTTTAGTAATTTATAAATAAAATTTAAGGAGAGTTTGATGATTAATGTTGAATATATTAATAAAAAGATTGCTGTTTTATACTTAAATCGTCCTGAAAAACTTAATGCAATGAATTTTGAATTCTGGGAGAATCTTCCTGTTGAAATTGATAATCTTGAAAATGACCCTAAATTAAAAACTGTTATTATTGCTGGTAAAGGTAAGGCTTTTACTGCAGGTCTTGATATCATGGGATTTATGAAGAGAATTCAAGATGAAACAGTAGAAATGAAAGGTGTTGAAAAGAGAGAGTATTTGTATCAATTAATATTGAATATGCAAAGTGGTTTTAATAAAATTGCAAATAGTAAAAAAGTTTATATTGCTTCTGTACATGGTTATTGTATTGGTGGTGGTTTAGATATGATTTCTGCCTGTGACATAAGACTTGCAAGTGAAGATGCTTTATTTTCATTGAGAGAAACAAAGGTCGGGATTGTTGATGATTTAGGGAGTTTAAATAGGTTGCCTAATATTATTGGAGAGGGAGAAACAAGATTATTGGCTTTTACCGGTAAAGATATAGATGCAAAAGAAGCGTTAAGAATTGGTCTTGTTAATATTATTTTTAAAGATGGTGACGAGTTATTTGAAGAAAGTATAAAGCTGGCAAAAGAAATATCAAGAAATAAAAAAGATGTGCTTGAGGGAGTGAAAGATGTTTTAAATTATAATTTGAATCATTCAGCTGAAGATGGGTTAAATTATGTGGCATTAAGGAATTCTTCTTTTTTAGAGATTTAATTATCTCCGTTAATTTTATTTATTTATTTAATATATTAAAATAAACCATCATATATTTCTTCTATTTTTAGAGCTGACACTGGTTTGCTAAAGTAGTAGCCCTGACCTTCATCACATTTTAGGCTTTTTAGTAGTTCAAGTTGCTCAATTGTTTCAATTCCTTCAGAAATAGTTTTTAAATTTAATTTATTGGCAAGGTTAATAATTGTTTCTGTAATTTCTCTGTTTCTTGCATTATCTAGATTTTGGACAAACATTAAATCTATTTTTATTTTTGATATTGGCAGATTTTCTAGGTAAGATAGAGAAGAGTAACCTGTTCCGAAGTCATCAATTGAAATAGAGATACCCATATCTTTTACTTTCTTAAGCTTTTCAATATCATCTTCCATATTAATACTAAGACTTTCTGTTAATTCTATCTCAATATCATTACTTGATACTTCTAGATCTTTAAGTGTTTTTGATATAAAATCAATAAAATCATCTTGTTTTAATTGTAGTTGAGAAATATTTATTGCAATTTTTAAATCTATTCCTTTAGTTTTCCATATATTACTCTGTATACATGCCTGTTCAAAAATCCATTTACCAACTTCTATAATTAATTTACTCTCTTCAAGAAAAGGAATGAAATCTTTAGGGTAAACAATTCCTTTTTGAGGATGATTCCAACGAACGAGTGCTTCAACACCAGATATTTTTCCTGTTCTAAAATCTATCTTAGGCTGATAGTATAACTCAAATTCTTTATTTTTTATTGCATTTCTGATTGATGTTTCTAAATCAAAAATATCTTTTAGTGCTTCCATATATTTTGTGGAATAAAAAATAAATTTATTTCTTTTATTTTTAGAAACAGATAGAGCTATTTTTGCATATTTTAATAAATCATCTGGATTTGTAGCATTTTTAGGAAATAATGCTCCTCCTTTTGCCAGATTTATATAAATTTCTTTATCTGTAACAAAAATAGGTTCATTGAATTCATTTTTTATCTTGTTTAAATATGCATTTAGTATATCAAAGTTTTTAATTTTAATTGCAATCGAAAATTCATCGAAACCAGTTCTTGAAAATATAAATTGGCTTCTGTCAAAATATCTTTCAGTTATAACTGAAATTAAGTCTTTGATTTTTACAAGAATGATATCAGCTTTTAAGTATCCAAAAATTTCTTTTATCTTGGTGAATTTTTGAATATCAAAAACTATGACAATTAAGCTTTCATTTGGTAAAACTGTATTTATTTTTTGTTCCAGCATACTCAAAAAATTTTTAAGGTTTGAAAGGCCTGTTAATGAATCATTTTGTAAAGATGAAACTAGAATTCTTCTTTTAGATATTATCTTTAAATCTAAAAACATTATTTTTTTTAAATATTCCTGAAGTAAAAAATAATCTTCTTTATTTGTAATTATTTTTTTTACTATTGGTTCCATTACTTTTTGAAAAACATTAAAGACTTCTAAGTATCCTTCAACTGATATATCAAATTTATTTATTATTTCTAATTGCTTTTTTATATAATTTTCACTATAGTCACTGCTTAATTGCTCTTTCAGAAATTTGATATAAGTTTTAGCAGGATAAGTACTACTGATTTCTTTTAATATTGAAGAAGATAACCAAGCTTCATTGAGTAAATTTTGATTTTTCTTATAAATATCGTAATATACTGTAAATAACTTTTTTACCTTTTCTTCAATAACTAAAATAGATGTATCAATACTTATTTCCGAATAATCAATCAAGCTTCCCCCTAAATATAGGATTTGCATTATAACATTTAATATAAAAAATTCAAATTTTTTATTAAACGAATATCTTTTTATATGATTTTTAACAAAAAAGGCTATGAAAATAAATTTATAGGTTTAAAAAATTTAAAGATTCTTGATTTTTTCTTATATTTAGACTATAACTAGCATGTTTTGTTTATTTTATTTTTATAGGAGGCTTAATGCGTTATATCCTTTCAATGTTAATCTTGTTGTTTTCACTATCGTTTTTTACGATAGCATGTGGTGGTGATGATACTACTGATGGCAACTCTTGTAGTCCTGCATGTAGCAGTAATGAAACTTGCAAAGATGGAAAATGTGTGCCAAATACATGTACTCCTGATTGTAGTGGTAAAACATGTGGTGATAATGGTTGTGGTGGAAGTTGTGGAACTTGTAATACAGGTGAAACATGTAATGCTGCTGGAACATGTGAAACAGAAACATGTACTCCAAAAACATGTGCTGATTTAGCTAAAGAATGTGGTACTTTTAATGATGGGTGTGGAACTAATCTTGAATGTGGTACTTGTGATACAGGAAAATATTGTAATGCAGGAACATGTGAAGTAGGAACATGTACTCCTGATTGTTCAGGTAAAAACTGTGGTGATGATGGTTGTAGTGGAAGTTGTGGAACTTGTAATACAGGTGAAACATGTAATGCTGCCGGAACATGTGAAGTTGATATTTGTACTCCTAAAACATGTGCTGACTTAGCTAAAGAATGTGGTTTTGCTAATGATGGTTGTGGAAATAACCTTAACTGTGGAAACTGTGGTACTGGTGAAATCTGTAATGCTGGAACATGTGAAGTAGATACATGTACTCCTAAAACATGTGGTGACTTAGGCAGAGAATGTGGTACAGTTGGTGATGGCTGTGGAACAGACCTTGATTGTGGAGATTGTGGAGCTGGTGAATATTGTAGTAATGTTGGAGTGTGTGAAACAGGAACATGTACTCCTAAAACATGTGGTGACTTAAATAGAGAATGTGGTACAGTTGGTGATGGCTGTGGAACAGACCTTGATTGTGGAGATTGTGGAGTAGGTGAAGCTTGTTCTCTTACTGGAACATGTGAAGCAGATACATGTGTACCTAATTGTATTGGTAAAGTTTGTGGTGCTGATGGTTGTGGTGGAAGTTGTGGAACTTGTAATAATGGTGAAACATGTAATGCTGCTGGAACATGTGATACAACAACAACTGGTGGAGACTTAGGTGGAGAGTGTAGTGCTGAATCTCCTTGTAATGATAATACTAACCTTTGCTTAGGTCCACAAGATGGAAGTGCTCCTAGTCATTGTTATGAAGCTTGTAATGGTGTAAATGATTCATGTTCACAAACTAATTATACTTGTCAAGATACTCAAAATCAGCAAGTTGGTTGGATTTGTTTACCTGATACTGTAGGTAGTACACCTGTTGGTGGAGATTGTTCAGCAGAAGCTTGTGTTGCTACTGCAGTTTGTTTAGATCCAAATGCACCTACTTGTTATGAAAAATGTACTAATTCATCAAGTTCATGTACTATAAGTGGTTATACATGTCAAGATACTGGTAATGCTGATATAGGTTGGGTTTGTGCTCCTGCTGGAGCTCCAGGTACTGTACCTATCGGTGGAACATGTGATAGTCAAAATGGATGTGTTGATACTGCAAGTTGTTTAGGACCTGAAAATGGACCATATACATGTTATGAAATGTGTAATGGAGAAGCTGATACTTGTTCTATTACTGGTTATACATGTCAAGCTGCTGCAGGTGCTAATTATTGTTTACCTTCAAATGAGCCAGGTACTGCACAGCCAGGTGAATCATGTGATGCTGGTAATAACTGTGTTGAAACTGCAATGTGTTTAAGTGCTGATGGTGGAGTTACAAATACTTGCTATGAAACATGTACAGGAACTACTGATACTTGTTCACAAACTAATTATGAATGTGTAGATACAGGTAATGCTAATATTGGTTGGATTTGTATGGAGCAAGCTACTCCAGGTACTGCACAACCAGGTGAATCATGTGATGCTGGTAATAACTGTGTTGAAACTGCAATGTGTTTAAGTGCTGATGGTGGAGTTACAAATACTTGTTATGAAACATGTACTGGAACTACTGATACTTGTTCACAAACTAATTATGGATGTGTAGATACAGGCAATGCTAATATTGGTTGGATTTGTATGGAGCAAGCTGCTCCTGGTACTGTTCCTATTGGTGGAACATGTGATGCTGAAAATAATTGTGTTGCAGAAGCAACTTGTCTAGGACCTGAAAATGGACCATATACATGTTATGAAATATGTGACCCTAATAATGGTGGAGCATGTTCTCAAGCAACTTATACTTGTCAAGCTGTTGCAGGTGGAAACTATTGTGTTCCTCCTCAGTAGTAATTACTAGGTAATTTAATTAAAAAGGGGCTTTTTAGCCCCTTTTTAATTATTACTATCAAATATTCTTGAAAAAATAAATAATATTAGTTATAATTATCCTATTAAAATTAATCTTTTTTATAGATATTTAGTTTTTAGGAGGTTTAATGCGTAATATATCTTTAATACCAATTTTACTTTTCTTATTATCATTTTTTTTATTTTCATGTGGTGATGATAAAAGTACTGATGGTGGTGCTTGTTCATCCACTAATTTAAATGGTTCTTGTGATACGGGGTTAGTTTGTAAAGATGGAGAATGTGTAGCTCTTTGTACTCCTGAAACATGTGACAACTTAAGTGTTGAATGTGGTACAGTTGATGATGGCTGTGGAAATGTTTTAAATTGTGGAAGCTGTGATGCTGGAATGGCTTGTAATTCAGCTGGAGAATGTATTGATATTTGTATTTCTAAAACATGTGAGGACTTAAATGTTGAATGTGGTACAACTGATGATGGTTGTGGAAATACTTTAAATTGTGGAACATGTGAAAATGGAATGACTTGTAATTCAGCTGGAGAATGTGTTGTTCTTTGTACTCCTAAAACATGTGGAGATTTAAATATTGAATGTGGTGCAGGTGATGATGGGTGTGGAAATACCTTGAATTGCGGAACATGTGATGATGGAATGGCTTGTAATTCAAATGGAGAATGTATTGATCTTTGTACTCCTAAAACATGTGAGGATTTAAATATTGAATGTGGTACAACTGATGATAGTTGTGGAAATACCTTAAATTGCGGAACATGTGATGATGGAATGACTTGTAATTCAGCTGGAGAATGTGTAGTTCTTTGTACTCCTAAGACTTGTGAGGATTTAAATATTGAATGTGGTGCAGGTGATAATGGGTGTGGAAATACTTTAAATTGTGGAACATGTGATGATGGAATGGCTTGTAATTCAAATGGAGAATGTATTGACATTTGTACTCCTACAACATGTGAGGATTTAAATATTGAATGTGGTGCAATTGATAATGGGTGTGGAAATACTTTGAATTGTGGAACCTGCGATGATGGAATGGCTTGTAATTCAAATGGAGAATGTGTAGTTCTGCCTTGTATTCCTGATACTTGTAATTCTCTCGATAGGGAATGTGGGCCTATTGATAATGGATGTGGAGAAATTATATACTGTGGAGAATGTGGAGAAAGAGAAACATGTAATCAGGAAGGTTTCTGTGAGCCACTTGATTGTCTGGCGAATTGTGTTAATAGGGAATGTGGTAGTGATGGTTGTGGGGGGAGCTGTGGCTCTTGTAATAATGGAGATTCTTGCAGTCTTTTAGGTTTTTGTGAAACTCCAGGTGAGCCAGGTGAGCCAGGTGGAGAATGTGTTGATTCCTGTAATGACTCTAATAATTTATGCTTAGGAAGAGAGGGAGAAGAATTTACTTGTTTTCAACATTGTTATGGTGAAGGTGATTTTTGTATACAAGAAGATTATTTTTGTCAAAATGTAGGTGCAGAGGAAGATGAATTTTGGCTTTGCTTACCAGATATTTATGGGGAAGTTCCAATAGGTGGAGATTGTAGCAATGAAAATTGTGTTCAAAGTTCAGTTTGTTTAAATGAGGATAATCCTACTTGTTATGAGTATTGCTTTGAAGCATCTCATCAATGTGCTTTAGATGGTTATAGTTGTGTTGATACTGGTAATCTTCAAATCGGAATGATTTGTGCTCCTAATGGTTTAATTCCTAGTGTTCCACTCGGAGGCTCTTGTGATGATAGTAGCCAATGTATGTCCGGTGGAGTTTGTTTAAATTCACCTGAGGAAGGTAAATGCTATGAGCCATGTTCAGATGAAAACTACATTTGTTCTCAGGAAGGTTATGTTTGTACTGAGACAGGTATTCCTAATGTAGAATGGGTTTGTGCTCTTCCTGATTTACCAGGAGATGCATTAATTGGTGAACCTTGTTCTCAGGAAAATAATTGTGTTGAAGAGGCAATTTGTTTAAGTAAAGCTGGAGCGGATACTCTTTGTTATGAAAAATGTGACCCAGATACAGGAGGCGAGTGTTCTTTACCTAATCATTTTTGTTTTAATTCTGAAGTTGCTCAAATTGGCTGGATCTGTATAGAAAATGAAAATACTGATGGGGTACCTATTGGTGGAACTTGTGATGAAGATAATAACTGTGTTGCTGAGGCCGGGTGCTTAGGACCTCCAGATGGACCATATACTTGTTATGAAAGATGTACAGATTCTGGTGATATATGTGAGATAGATGATTATACCTGTCAAGTAGCTGCTGATGGAAACTATTGTGTACCAAATAATGAACCTGGTAATGTGCCAATTGGTGGTGACTGTTCTAGTGAATCTTGTGTTGAAGAAGCTAATTGCTTAAGTGATGGAATGACTTCTCTTTGCTATGAAATATGTGACCCTAATTCAGGAACTGTATGTGAAATGGATGATTATTCATGTGAACCTGTTGCTGGTGATGATTATTGTATACCGCCTCAAGATTAATTAGATAATATCGAAATAAAAAATAAGTCGTTTTTTAAAATTTCATTTGCTTGACAATAATTTTATTTATATGGTAGTGTTATCAAATGTATGGGGTTAAATATGAAACTTTTAAGTGCTTTTTATTATATTGTTTCTATTTCTTTTATTTTTTTGGCTTGTGCTGCTCCGGATAAAAAATTAGGAATAGAAAATGGATATTGCAAAGAAGATAATACCTGTAATAATGATGATTTGGTTTGTTTCGATGATATTTGTATTGAAAATAAATGTAAGACAATTAATTGTCTAGATAATTGGTTATCATGTAATCCCAAAGATGGTCGGTGTACAATTTTGAAAGATGGATATTGTTTACAAGATAGTGATTGTATACTGGATTCAGAAGAGATTTGTTCTGGTAAACATGAGTGTGTTTCAAAATGTATTTCAAAAACCTGTGATGAACTATCTGTAGAATGTGGAATCAGAGATGATGGCTGTGGTAATCACCTTGATTGTGGTACTTGTGACATTGGAGATGGAGAGTATTGTAATAAAGGAGTATGTGATATTAAAGATTGTGTACCTAAAACTTGTGATGACTTCTTAATGAAATGTGGTATTATTGATGATGGCTGTGGTAATAATCTTGATTGTGATAATTGTGATATTGGAGAATACTGTAATGCTGGAGAATGTGAGCTTAAAGATTGTATACCTAAAACTTGTGATGACTTCTTAATGAAATGTGGTATTATTGATGATGGCTGTGGTAATAATCTTGATTGTGATAATTGTGATACTGGAGAATACTGTAATGCTGGAAAATGTGAATTTAAAGATTGTACACCTAAAACCTGTGGTGAGTTATCAAGGGAATGTGGTATTATTAATGATGGTTGTGGCAATGAGCTTAGTTGTGGTAGTTGTGGGGCAGGTGAATATTGTGATTATGGAAAATGTAAAACAAGTATATCTGATGGTGAATTAGGTGCTGTATGTAATGAAGATTTACCTTGTAATGAGGATTATTTATGCTTAGGTGCAGATGGAGACACTCACTGTTATCAACCATGTAATGATGTAAGTACTCCATGTATTCAGGAAAATTATATATGTCAAGATATTGGTAATCCTGATATTGGATGGATTTGTTTACTTGACCCTGTTGGAGATGTTCCTATAGGAGGAGATTGTTATACTGAAGGATGTGTTGAAGAAGCAATTTGTCTAAGATCTGAAGATGAACAAAATATATGTTATGAAAGATGTAATGGAGATGATGATATCTGTTTTATTAGTGGTTACACATGTATAGATTTAACTAGTTTTGAAATTGGTTGGATATGTGTACCTCCTCAATAATATAAATATTAACTAGTTTTCTTTTTTAATTTCATCTGCTTGACAGTAATTTTATTTATGTGATAGTGTTATTTTATAGAGTTTGGAGTTTAATTTGAAAGTTGTATTACAATTATTTTATGTACATATATTATTTTTTAGTTTTTTTAGTTGTGTATCAACTGTTGATGAGGCTAATCTTGGTAAAGAAGGTGGGCGTTGTCTTAGAGGAAATACTTGTGAATATGATACCTTGATATGTATTGAAGGTAAATGTCGTTTAGATATGTGTCAGAATGTTACCTGTCTTAATACTTGGGAAAAATGTGATTATAAAGATGGTTTTTGTCATCCCAAAAATAATTTTTGCTCAAGTGATTCAGATTGTAATCTTAAAAATAATGAATACTGTAGTGATAATCATTTATGTAGAGTAAGTAATTGTACAGGTAAGTCGTGTGCTGAATTATCAATTGAATGTGGTATTACTAATGATGGCTGTGGTAACCTGGATTGCGGAAGATGTGAATCAGGTAAGTTTTGTAATTTGGGAATATGTGAAATTAGTTCATGTATACCTAAAACATGCGAAAGTTTATCAACTGAATGTGGTATTATTGATGATGGCTGTGAAAATACTATAGATTGTGGTATTTGTGAAACAGGTAAAGCTTGTATTGATGGAGTTTGTAAAATAGAGAGTGGTATTTGTGAGAATGGAAGTGAGAGACTTGGAACAACTATTTGTGGTTTAAATAATGAAGGAGTATTTAGGCAACTATGTGTATCTGGAGAGTGGAAGGATAGCTCAGTTTGTACAGGAGCAGATATTTGTGTTAATGGAAGTGAAGAAGTTGGAATAACTGTTTGTGGCTTAAATGATGAAGGCAGACATGAACAAGATTGTATAGATGGTCAATGGGTTGAAAGTTTAAGATGTACTGGAACAGATATTTGTGTTAATGGAGATAAGCAAACTGGAACAACTGTTTGTGGTTTAAATAATGAAGGATTTTATAAGCAAAATTGTATAAATGGTCAATGGATTGATAATGATGATTGTACTGGAACTGATGAATGTATGAATGGAGATGAGCGGATTGGAACAACTGTTTGTGGTTTGAATAATGAAGGATATTATAAGCAGAGTTGCAGTGCTGGTCAATGGGTTGATCATTCTGATTGTACTGGAAGAGATGAATGTATCAACGGAGAAGTAGTTGAAGAGTTTTGTGGTAGTGGAGATATTCAAGGACATATGATGATATTATGTGATCTGGGCCATTGGATGGAGCTGGAAGGATGTATATGTGATGAAGGATATGAATGGAATGAGGCTATGGATAGCTGTGAGCTTCTTTGTGTTCCTAACTCCTGTAGTAATTTAGAGGCTGAATGTGGTGTAATCGATGATGGTTGTGGAGTAGTTGTAGATTGTGGTACTTGTGATGTTGTTGATACGTGTAACGAAAATAATATTTGTATTCCTCCCGAAGATGGTGAGCTTGGTGGAGCATGTAATAATGATAATGATTGTTTAAATAATGCTTATTGTTTATATGGTAAATGTTATGAAGCATGTACTCAAATTAGTGATGATTGTTCATTGAATGGCTATGGCTGTTTTAAAAGAGTTCCTCAGAATATATGGGTTTGCAGAGAATATGGAGATATCGATACTGGTGAAGTATGTGCAAGAGAAAATGATTGTATTTCTGATGCAGTTTGTCTTGGCTTAGGTACAGAAAGTGAATTTACATGTTATGAAAAATGTGATGCTCCTGATTATGACTGTACGATGGATGGGTATTCATGTGTAGAGTCATCTGACCCTTTATTTGGTTCATTCTGTTTTCCTGTTAGTGAAATTGGTGAACATTGTGGAAGTACAAGTGATGATGCAAATTATTATTGTGTTTCTGAAGCTAAATGTTTGTCGTATAATGAAGGGAATTCATTTACATGTTATGAGAAGTGTGAGATTGCTAATTACTCTTGTTATATTGATGGTTATGATTGTAAAAATACTGGTTCTGCTGAATATGGATGGTTATGTTTGCCGTAGAGTATGATAAATAAAAATAATTTAGGAGTTTTTATGAGGTTTTCATTTAAAAAAGGATATCACCGAACATATAATAAAGTTATGAAGTATGCTTCTGTTATTTTACCTATACCTATACCAAAGATTTTAAGTGGTGAAGGTAGTGTAAAAAAGTTAGTAGAAAATAAGAAATTAAAAAAGTTAAAAAATATATTAATAGTTACTGATAAAGTTTTAGTGCAATTAAATTTACTTGATGACTTATTAAATTCTCTTAAAGAAAATAGTATTAATTATGTTATTTATGATGCCGTCCAGCCGAATCCAACTATAAAAAATGTAGAAGATGGCCGAATATTATATAAAAAAAATAAATGTGATGGAATTATTGCCTTTGGTGGTGGTTCTCCAATGGATTGTGCTAAAATTATAGGTGCAAGAGTTGCTAATCCATATATGTCCGTAAGAAAAATGAAAGGTCTTTTTAGAGTTTTTTTACCAATCCCTCCGTTTTTTTGTATTCCAACAACTGCAGGAACAGGCTCAGAAACAACTATTGCTGCTGTAATAACAGATCCTGATACACATGAGAAATTTGCAATTAATGACATTAAAATTGTTCCTAAGGTTGCTGTTCTTGACCCTTTATTGATGGTAGGGCTTCCGCCTCATATCACTTCAACTACAGGAATGGATGCTTTAACTCATGCTGTTGAAGCATATATTGGATTAAACGGAACTAAGTTTACAGATCAAAAGGCAGAGAATGCAACTAAACTTATATTTGAAAATTTAGAAAAGGTTTATAATAATCCAACAGATATTGAAGCAAGAAATAATATGGCACTTGCTTCATTTGATGCAGGCCTTGCTTTTACGAGAGCGTATATTGGTTATGTTCATGCTGTTGCTCATAATATGGGAGGAATGTATGGAGTACCTCATGGTTTAGCAAATGCAATTATCCTTCCTTATGTGTTAGAATATTATGGTGAAAGTTCAGTTAATAAATTAGCAGATTTAGCCAGAATTGTTAAAATTGGAGAAAATAAAGATAGTGATGAAATTTTATCAAAAAAATTCATAGAAAAAATAAAAGAAATGAATGAAAATATGAAAATACCTAGATTTATAAAAGAACTTAAAAAAGAGGATATTCCTTTAATCACCGAAAGAGCTTTAAAAGAAGCAAACCCAGCTTATCCTGTTCCTAAAATAATGTCTTATAAAGATTGTGAAAACTTAATTACAAAACTTTTATCATAAAATAAAATTTTATTAAATCTGCTTGAAAACCGAAATAAATAATGTTAGTATTAATTATTGTTATTTATTAGGAGATGCTTATGCAAATATCAATTACATTTAGAAACATGGAATCCACTGATGCCCTGAAAGATTACGCAAACAAGAAGATTGGAAAGTTGAAAAAGTATCTGAATTCTTCATTTGAAGCAAAAGTAAATCTTTCTGTTGATAAAAAAAGTCAGCATTCTGCATCTGTAAATTTATTTTCTAATACGGGTTTAAATATTCAGGGAGAAGAAAAAACTAAGGATATGTATTCTTCAATAGATTTAGTTATTTCTAAACTTGAAAGACAAATCAAAAAACATCGTCAAAAACTAAGAACTTTCTCTCCTTCTAAAATGCCTACAAAAGTAGCTCAGTTAAATGTTTATTCTCCTGAGTCATTTTATGATGATGCAATGGAAGAAGAAGTAGAGCAAGAAGAAGCAATGCCTGTTGTTATGAAGTCTGAAGAAGTTTCAGCAGAGTATTTAACTGTAAGAGAAGCTGTTATGAAGCTTGAATTTAAAAAAGAAGAGGTTCTTGTATTTACTAATAAGGATACTGGTAAAACAGCTATGCTACACATGAGAAAAGATGGTAATTACGGATTAGTAGAGATTTAATGGAATACAAAAAATTCATAGATAAGAATCTAATTATAACTTCACTAAAAGAAAAGAAAAAAGATAAGTTATTAAAAGAATTTTCTAATATCTTAAGTAAATCACTTGATATAAATCATTCAAAAATTTATAAACAGTTAAAAGAAAGAGAAACTCTTGGTTCTACTGCTGTAGGAAATGGAATTGCGATTCCTCATTGTAGAATAGATACTGATAAATTTGAAATAAAATTACTTATTGCAATCTCAAAAGAAGGTATAAATTTTGATTCAACAGATAGAAAGCTTGTAAACCTATTTGTAGTTATTATTGCTGCAAGTAATAGTCAGGCATCTTACTTTAAAGTATTATCGCATCTTGCAAGAGCATTACAAAACAAAACATTATATAATGAATTAATTAATTCTAAAAACGAAGATGAAATCTATAATATATTAATGGAAACAAAAATTTAATTATTTAGTAGCTATTCAGTGTAATTATGAAGAGATAGCTAAAAAGATATTATAGTTGTGCTATACATAGCCTTTTAATATTATGCGGAATAAATTACTATATTTTTATATTAAAAAGAAATAAATATTAATATTGTTTTATTGATTGGTTTTATGAATTATGAATATATTTTAAATTTAATTATTTAGTAGCTTTTAATTCGATTTGATATGCTGAAAATTTAGATATTAATCTTGCTAAATCATCTAAGTTTGAGCTATTGAATTTAAGTAAATCATCATAAGATAATGAGCTACTATCCTTAGTTAGTGTTACTGCCTGAACGATTACAGTAGCAGGAGTACCAATGGGGCTGTTTTCAAGTGAAATAGTTGTTGATGGAGAATATACTAACCAGTTATTTCCGGTTTCATCAGTAACACTAACTCTATAGAGAGTTGCACCTGCAATAGCATCAAAAGTTACTGAATTAGTATTTAGCTCCGCATCTTCAGCAAGTTTTAAGTAATTATCAGAAGATAAGTTAATTTCATCATCAATAACTCCATTTTTATAAAGTTTAACAATTCCTGATAATTTAACCTGCATATCTTCTGTTTTAGTTTCACCTTCTGGATTCATTGCATCTTCATCAATAGGCATTGTCATAAAGACAACTATGCTATCATTATTTGTAATACCACTATGTTGAGGTGCATAAAAAATATTTGTATCATCAATTTTACCATCTGCTGTATCTGAGTTTTCATTTTTATCTGTTCCTGCTCCTAAACCAAGTGGAATCATTCCTTTTCCTTCTACAAGAGTAGAAACCAGAATAATTGCCATTTCGGTTTTTTCTGTTCCTATTGTAGGAAGAGGAGGGAATTTAACTGTTGACATCTGGGAAAGTGGTTGATTTAATGATAAGTTTACTGTAGGAAAACAGCTACTATCAAAATCAGCTATTAATTCTTCTGTATCTTGGTTACCGTTTATATCATTAACATCTGCAATTTTATCACAAGAAGTGTCGATTTGTTGGCTTGCTTTAATTGAATGATTAAACTTTTCTGCAATAGGCATTAATTGAGCAAGTAATTGACCCATATCTAAATTTTCTGTTCCTCCATCCATTGCTGATTGAAGGATTGCTATAATTTTTGGCATTGAAGCTCTTCCACCCCAGCCCCATAAAGCTCTTTCTCCTTCAAGACCTGTTGCCGCATAGGATTCACTTACAACATTGTCATCACCTAAAAATAATACTAATCCAGAAGGAAGTGCCATATCTATTGAAAGACTTGCTGCTTCAATATGTCTCATAATAGGCTCACCCAGTAAAAGACCAAAGTCTAAATCAAGAATATTTCCAGGTAATGAAGTGCCTGCAATACCAAGTTTCATTAAACCATTATCTTTTATTGTTTCGTGGTCAAAGTCAAAATGTCCTTTAAAGCCACCAGCTTTATCTGTAGGAACAAGTTTATTTAAGTAAACGATTACATCTTTTTCAGAAACTTCCATAAATGAAAGAGGCTGGAAACCTGTTTTTGTAACTGTAATATTATTTTGAGATTCAGTATTATCAAATAAAATAGAGCCTTCTGAGTCTGAAGGTTTTGTTTCATCATTAACTTTAACTGAGGCACCAACCACCTTATTACCATCAATATCTCTTACAATTACTCTTAATTTATTTGTTGGAACTGTTGCAAAATTCTGGATATTTAAAACATTTGATGTGTTACCACAAATTGAAACAGTTATATCTGATGAGCCACTTGTGTTTCCACCTGTTACCACACCATTTGTATCAATAGAAACAACATCAGTAGCTGTAGAAGCCCATGTAAATGAATTACCTGTATTAATAGGAGCTCCATTACTATTAAATGTAATAGCCTTTAGTTCTTTGGTTGCTCCTTCTGTTAGAACAGGAGCCGGAGTTACAATTTTAACTTCTGCAACCATACCGCAATCTTGAGCATCTTCACATTTTCCTGAAGCTACATTACAAAGTTTACCACCTTTACAATCCATATTAGACTTACAACCATCAGCTCTGCATACACCTTTAACGCACATTACTGGATTTGTTTCTTCATCCCATGTTTCATCATGGTCATAACAAGCTTTTGCAGACCTACAAATAAAAATATTTTCACATTTTTTAGTTTCTAAGTTACATACTTCGCCATTTTCACAGTTATAATTATTTTCACATGTAAAATCTTCTTCACATTTACCTGTATCAGTATTACATACTTCTCCTGATGCACATTCTGTATCTTTTGAACAGCTTGATGCTTCAGTTTCACTACATGATACTAATATAAATACTGCAGATAACAGTATTAGGAAAAATATTTTTTTCATAAAGCCCCCTATAAATAATTAAAGAACTATTTTAATTTAATATTGAAAAAATGTCAATTAAATTATTAAACTTGAATTTTTTTTAATCTTTTGTTACTTTGAAATCGTTTTAACTTGGGAGTGTTATGATTCATCTTAATAATATTTATTTACAATTTGGAAGTAAGAGTATTTTTGAAAATGCTTCATGGCATATAAAATCAGGCAGTCGTTATGCTTTAATTGGCCGAAATGGTGTGGGGAAAACCACTCTTTTTAGGATTTTAACAGATGAGCAGGATATTGATAAAGGAGAAATAAAAAAAAGAGGTAATCTTAGTATTGCATATTTACCACAGGAACATAAAATTATTTCTACTAAAACAATTTTAAATGAGTTATTAGAAGATAATAAGGAATTAAAAGTTATTCAGAATACTTTAGTTGAACTTGAGCACAAGCTGGAGGCTGGTGAGGATGAGTTACTTGATAAATATACAGAGCTTTCTACTAAATTTGAACATTTAGGTGGCTTTGAGTTAGAAACAAGAGCTAAAATGATATTATCAGGCATTGGATTTAAAAGAGATGATTTTAATAAGCCAATCAATGAGTTTTCAGGAGGCTGGAGGATGAGAGTCTACTTGTCTAAGTTATTACTGAGAAACCCTGATTTATTACTTCTTGATGAACCTACAAATCATTTGGATTTACCTGCTTTGATATGGCTTGAAAGTTATTTATCTAACTTTTCAGGAACATTAATTATTATTAGCCACGACAGGGATTTTTTAAATAAAGTTACAAATCATATTACAGAACTATCAATAAATAAAATAACGACATATGGTGGTAATTATGATTTTTATTTAAAGCAAAAAACAGAAAATGAGGATTTATTATATAAACAATATGAGAAACAACAAGAAGAAATAGAGCATTTGAAAAAATTTATAAATAAATTTAAGGCAAAAGCTACAAAAGCTGCTCAGGCAAGAAGCAGGATGAAACAATTGGAAAAGATAGAAGAAAACTTAATTGTTTTACCTCAAAGAGCTAGTAGTATAAGATTTTATATTCCATTTTCACAACAATCAGGTAAAGAAGTGTTGAATATAGAAAATTTAACACAAAAATACGGAGAACATACCATATTTGAAGATACTGATTTAACTATTTTTAGAGATGAAAGAGCTGCAATTGTTGGGGCAAATGGTATTGGTAAAACAACTCTTTTAAAGATTATTACAAATTTAATTAGTTATTCAGGAAAAGTAAAGCTAGGACATAATGTAAAGTTTTCATATTTTGGCCAGCATCAGATAGATGAACTAAATGGTAATAATGATATAATTACAGAAGTTGAAAGTTTTGCTGACTTTGAAGATATTCCTAAAATAAGAAAAATTCTTGGAAGCTTTATGTTTACTGGTGATATTGTTTTTCAAAAGATATCAACACTTAGTGGGGGGGAAAAATCAAGAATTGCTCTTGTTAAAATTTTATTGGAAAAGTCAAATTTATTGCTTCTTGATGAACCTACAAATCATCTTGATATTGAAACTAAAGAACTATTACTAAAAGCTTTAAAAGAATATAGTGGAACAATAATACTCGTTTCTCATGATAAATATTTTATTGAAAATTTAGCTACTTCTATCTTACTTATAAAAGATAGAAAGATAATTAAGTATGATGGTGGATTAAGTTATTATTTAGAAAAAATAGGTCTTGAAGATGGAGATATAAATAATAAAAAATTAGAAAATTCTACTGATAATTTAAATAAAAAAGATAAAAAACGATATGAAGCAGAACTTAGACAAAAAAAATCTAAAATATTAAAGCCTATGAATAAAGAACTGGAAAAAGTTGAAGAAAAAATAGAAGTACTTGAAATTGAAAAGGAAGAGGCTTTAAAAGAGATGTCTAGTTCTGATTTTTATAATAAAAGTAGTAAATATATTTCTGATTTTCATAAAAAAGTGAGTGAATTAGAAAATAAACTGAATACTTTACAGGATAAGTGGGAAGAACTATCATTGGAGATTGAAGAAATTGAGGCTAATTTTAATTAAATATATTTTTCAAATCAATTAATAGTTGAATAAATTTATTTTAAATGATAACTTATAAGTGCTTGAATGGAGGCACTATGGAAGTAATTAAGGTTTATATTGTTGAAGATCAAATAAACATATTGAAAACTCAAACTAAACTACTTGAAAGATATAAAGAAATTAAAATTGTGGGATATTCTTTGAGCTCTAAAAATGTTTTAAATGATTTAGAAAAATTGAAACCAGATGTGATTCTTATGGACTTAGGACTACCAGATATAAATGGTGTTGAATTAACAGAGATGGTAAAAAATAAATTCCCAGAAATAGAAGTGTTGATTTTTACTATTTTTGAAGAGGAAGAAAAAGTTGTAAAAGCAATTCAATCAGGAGCAAATGGATATATACTAAAAGGAGCACCTGTTGATAGAATTATTTATGCAATTAAGGCTGTACATAAAGGAGGTTCTTTTATTCAGCCATCACTTGCAAGAGTTCTTTTAAGATATTTTAAATTACCTAGTAATCAGAATATGTTTCCTGATGAAGAAAAAATAAATCTAACAAAAAGAGAACAAGAAACGCTACAGCTAATTGCAAAAGGATTAAGTAATAATGAAATCGCAGGAATATTAGGAATATCTAAATCAACGGTGAGAACTCATCTTGAGCATATTTATCAGAAAATGGATGTTACAAATAGAGTTGAAGCTATTACTGAAGGTTATAAGAGAGGTATGGTTGAGTTATAATTTTTTTTTAAAAGAGGGTGATAGTATTGGGATTACTGCTCCTGCTTCTGACTTTAACAAAGAGCATTTCTTAAAAGGAATTGAAATAATAAAAAAGAAAGGGTATTTTCCTGTTTATAATGGAGCTCTTTTAGATAAATCAGATAATTATTTAATGAATTCAGATGAATTTAGAAAAAAGGACTTTGAATCACTTCTTAATAATCAGGACATAAAGATTATTATGTCTGCAAGAGGTGGTTATGGTTCAATTAGAACTCTAAATGTACTAAATAAAAAATTACTCCTTAAATCTAAAAAATTGATTGTTGGATTTAGTGATATAACAGCCTTTCATATATTTTTAAATAAAAATAAAATGATATCAGTACACGGTCCCATGGTTGCTGGTCTTATGAGAGATGAGGCTTCAACTAATCATTTATTTGATATATTATCAGGCAATAAAAAATATTTTATATATGATTTGATTGATAATAATAATGATAGAATGGAAGGAGTTATTACAGGTGGAAATTTAGCAGTAATTGCATCTTTAACAGGAACAGAATATTTTTATAACTTTAAAAATAAAATAGTTCTTCTTGAAGATTTAAATGAACCACTTTATAAAATAGATAGAATGGTTATGCAGTTAAAGTTGTCTGGTTTTGCTCCTAAAGCTATTGTTTTAGGACATTTTATGAACTGTGGTGATTATGATGATATTCAAAGAATATTTAAAGAAAATTTTAATGATATTCCAGTGTTTTCAAAAATAAATATTGGTCATTTAAATTCTACTCTTTCTATTCCTTTGGGTGTTAAGGCTATTATTGAGAACTCAAAACTTTATATAGGAATTTAATGTGATGAAATTTTTATTTTTAACTCTAATATTAGTTATATTTTCATCTTGTCAGGCAAGAGATTTTAAGGCAGAGATAAATAGAGCTTTTGATAATAATAATACTATCCAAATTGAAAAATTATTAAATGAATATTATCAAATTAATGGAACTGATGAAACCCTTGAAATATCTTATGTTAAATTAGCAATATTGAAAAAAGATTTACAAAAGATATTAGATATATATAAAAATACAAAGTATATTTCAGTGAAAAAAAATAAAGAACTTTTAAATGATATTTCCAAAATAATAATAGAACAAAATAAAAAGATATCAATTGATAAAAGAATTGTTTTTTATAAAAACTCACTAAAAGTATTCCCATATGCTGAAAAAATATATGATGAGTATTTATTAACATTGTTAATGTTAAAGAAAACTGATGAGGCATTTAAAGTTTATTTGAGATATGATGAAGTTTTTAATAAAACTAATAAGTATTTAGATAAAATTTTATTTTTTAAACTAAAAGATATGTATGAAGCTAAAACAGATATTCGTGCTTTAAGGCTAATTGCTAAATTAAAAATTAAAAATGCTACTTTATTTTTAGAAAATAAAATTAAAAATAATCCAAAAATAATTATACAATTAGGACCTTTACCAAAAGGTTTTAATATGAATATAATAAAAAAATTAATAAATTCAGAACATTCTTTAGTTAAAAGAATTGCAATAAGTTTATTTATAAAATATGCTCAAATAGATGATGTTAAAAAGATAATAAATAAATTATATAGTAAAATAGTTAATCCTAGATTAAAAATATTTATATATTTACAGTATTATAATAGATTTAATAAGGAAATAGATGATAAACTGATTTTAAAATTACTAAATAATGAAAATCCACAAGCTGTTAAGGCCGCAATTGGAGTAATAAGAGATTTAAAACTATATAAATATAAAGATAACTTAAAATCCATACTTGGAAGTGCTAAAAAATTTAAATGCAGTGAAGATATGAATGTATTAAAAGCATTATTTGTAATTGATAAAGAGTATGCAAAAACTTTTATATTAAATGTAAAAGAAGTTGATAAAAAAGATTTAATTAAAGTTTTAAAGAGAAAAGAAGCGTTAATCTCTCTAGGAGAAACAGTTGAGTGTAAAATATGTTTAGATATTTTACAAAAAGAAGATTTTGATTTTAAAGATTTTAAAAATTCAGAAGAAGAACTTAAGGCAAAATCATTAAAATTGATGCTTCTACATAAAGAAAACCTTTCTTTTTTTAATGATTTTGATAATATTGTTTATTATAATGTATTTTCTGTTAATACTGAATATTTAAATAAAAGCTTACTTGAAAAAGTTGCATTTGCAGGATATAAAAACTGGAAGGATTCTAAAATGCTGGTTAATTATTTAAATAAGTTATCAGTTAATGAAATTAATAAATATTTTTCTATGAAAAAAATTAAAGATATTAAAGACAAGTATTTTATGAAATTATTGTATTATTCTGTTATCTTAAAGAAAACCAATGAAAAAAATGATGAATTTGAAAGATTTATACTGGAAAAAGGTTTTTTTAAGGCAAAATATATTAATTTATTTAAATTTAATGAAAACCATATAAAGATACTGATTAAATTATATCTAGTAGAGCATAGAGTAAAGATTAAAATTAAAATTATTGAAAAAATTATTGAAATATTAAATAAATAAAAATTATTTTATCTACTAATAAAAGCCATGAATATGGCCAAGTGGAGAGAATATAAAAGGAGGAAATTAAGATGTGTTCAATTCTTGGAATTTTAAATACTAAACAAAAAACAACAAAATTAAGAGAAGATGCAATAGAAATGTCTAAAAAACAAAGACATAGAGGGCCTGACTGGAGTGGAGTTTATCAGAATGATAATGCAACTTTTGTACATGAAAGATTGAGTATTGTTGATATTGACAGTGGTTCTCAGCCTATACTTTCTAAAGATGGAAGACTGGTATTAGTTGTAAATGGTGAAATTTATAATCACAAACAATTGGAGAAAAATCTAAAAATAAACTATGATTTTCAAACAAAATCTGATTGCGAAGTAATTAATGCACTGTATTTGGAAAAAGGAATTGATTTTTTAAATGATTTAAACGGTATTTTTGCTTTTATTTTATATGATAACAAAGAAAACAGATATATTGTAGCTCGTGACCATATGGGGATAATTCCTTTATATAAAGGTTATGATGAAAAGGGGCAATTATATGTTTCTTCTGAAATGAAAAGTATTTCTGATAAATGTAAAACTATAGAACAATTTACTCCAGGTTATTATTTAGATAGTAAAGAAGAAAGTATGATTAAATATTATACTCCTGAGTGGCAGGAATATAAAAGTGTTGAAAATAATATCACAGATAGAGCAAAATTAAAAAGAAGCCTTGAAGATGCTGTTCATAGACAACTTATGAGTGATGTTCCTTATGGCGTTTTATTAAGTGGTGGCCTTGATAGCTCAATTATTGCTGCAGTTACAAAAAAATATTCTGACAGAAGGATTGAAAGTGGTGATATTAAAGATGCATGGTGGCCAAAATTACATTCATTTGCTGTTGGGCTTGTTGGAGCTCCTGATTTTAAAGCAGCTAAAGAAGTTGCTGATTTTATAGGCTCTGTACATCATGAAATATCATTTACAATACAAGAAGGACTTGATGCTTTAAGAGATGTTATTTATCATATAGAAACTTATGATGTTACAACAATTCGTTCTTCAACTCCTATGTATTTAATGGCAAGAAAAATTAAATCAATGGGTATAAAAATGGTGCTTTCTGGTGAAGGTGCAGATGAAATTTTTGGTGGATACTTATATTTTCATAAAGCTCCTAATGCGAAAGAATTTCACGAAGAAAATGTTAGAAAATTAAATGATTTATATAAATATGATTGTTTAAGAGCAAATAAATCTATGGCTGCATGGGGACTTGAAGCAAGAGTTCCTTTTTTAGACAAAGAGTTTTTAGATGTGGCCATGACTATTAATCCTAAAGATAAAATGATAGAAAAAGGGAAACTGGAAAAGCAGATTTTAAGAGAAATCTTTTCTGAATATCTACCTGAATCAATAATAAAAAGACAAAAAGAGCAGTTTTCAGATGGAGTAGGGTACTCATGGATTGATAAACTCAAGGAATTTGTAGAAGAGCATGTGAGTAACGAAGATATAAAAAATGCAAAATTTAAGTTTCCAATTAATACACCATTAACAAAAGAAGCATATTTTTACAGAAATATTTTTACAGATTTTTATCCAACAGATGCGGAAGCATTAACCGTACCTTTTGAGGCATCAGTTGCATGTAGTACAGCGAAAGCATTAGAGTGGGATGAAACATTAAAAAATGTGCTTGACCCATCAGGTAGAGCCGTTTTGAGTGTCCATAAAGAGAGCCTACAGTAGAGACAAGGCACTGCCTGCAGTAGAGACAAGGCACCGCCTTGTCTCAAAGAACTGTTTTATTTTATTTCTCCCTTAATAATCGGTGGTTTAGGGTATTCTTTATGAACAGGTTGATTTGGATGTCCAAGAACTAAGCTTTCTGTTGTTATCGTTTTAAATGTAGTTTTATTTATACTTCGTTTCTTCTTTTTTAAAATAGGTAATTTTTTATCATTATCTTCTTTGGTGTTATTGTTGGAGATGTTCACTGGAGTCTTTTTATTGGAGAGCTTAGAAGATTTATTTACTTCTTTTTTAGTGCTAATTTCCTTGTTTTGACATCCAGAAATCATTAGAGGTGTTAAAATTAATCCCAAAGATAGCATTTTTATAAAAAAATTATCTTTTTTTAATTTTTTATATTCCTTTAAAGAGGGATAGTTTTTACTTTTTATTTTTTGTGGTATTAAATTCATTTAAACTCTACTTAAAATAAATATTATAATTATATAGTTTGTGGGCTTAGAAATCAAATAGTTTGTCTAAATTTAAATTACAAATATGAATGTCTTGTACATTTTAATAAAAGAAGTTATAGTAGAAACAGATAAATTGAAGAGGCTTTAATGTGTATTACGAGGACTTAGATAAAATACCCAAAATATTTAATGATAATAAAGTAATAAAGGATGCTTTTAATAAGGCAGAATTTATAAATATGAATAAAGTAGTATAGATTACTAAAAAGAGTTATTACTATGAATAAAAAAATTATATATAACATGATGATATTAATAGTGCTTAGTTTGATACTTGGAATTTTTTGGAGAATTCGTTTAAAATCAGGAAAGGAAAAGAATGATAATTAAAGCAAATAAAAGTCATATTGAGGTGTTATTATCATATAAGAAAAAAATGGTATTGGCAATGAAAGAATATGACTCTCCTGTATCGTTAAAAGAGATTAATTGGGGAAAATTTAAGGAAAAATTATTAGAAGATTTAAATGATGAGAATATATCTTTTTTATTGTCTCTAAATGAAGATGAATTTACTGGATTTGCAATATTTAATTTAGTTAAACTTCCTTTATTGATAGAAGATAAGTATTTAATGAATATTTCTAATGTTTTTGTAGATATTAAATATAGAAAACAAGGAATTGCCAAGGAGTTAATTAATTATATTATTGATATTGCAAAAGAGAAATCTTGTATTCAAGTAGAGTTAAGTGTTTACAAGGAAAATCCAGCAATATCTTTATATAAAAAAATTGGATTTTCTATTCAAAGTGTGGAGATGAAATTAGATTTAAAATAAGGAGTAATATATTTACTTTAGTTTCTCAATTCTTTCAATTGGTGAAATAATATCAGTTAGTCTAACTCCAAATTTTTCATTGATAACAACAACTTCTCCTCTTGCGATGAGTTTGTTATTTATTCTGATATCCAATGATTCACCTGCAAGTTTTCCAAGTTCAATAACAGAGCCCTGACCTAATTGTAAAAGTTCATTTATAACCATTCTTGTTCGTCCTAATTCAACCGATATTTCAACAGGAACATCAAGTAAAAAATCAATACTTCTTTCGGGCTGAGTTTCTTCAGTATTAACATTTTCTTCATCAACACTTTCTAAATTATCTGTAAATTCATCATTCATAATACTCCTGTTTTAATAATCTTCAACACCTTTTAATTCTAATAAATCTTCTGATACAAACTCATCCACAATTTCAACACCATAGTATTTATTTGTTTGTACTGGTTTTACCTTAAATTTTAAAACTCCTTCAACTAATAAGTCTATTGGGTCTGTTATATCTCTATCTAGTTGAATAACATCTCCAACTTTTAAATCTTTTACTTCATCAAGGCTAATTTGTGTTCTACCAACTTCTGCAAGTAAGTTTAATTCTGTATTCATTAATTTATTTCTTATTCTTTTAATCCATGTTGTATCAATTTCCATGTGTTCATTTTGCAATGATGATTGTAAAAATCCTTTTATTGGCTCTATTGAAGAATATGGAATAACCAAACTCACAAAGCCTTTTACATTTTCAATTTCAATTTCAAAAACAGAGTTAATAACAACATCAGATGGTGGAACTAATGTTACAAACCTTGGATTTATTTCAGTTCTTAGATATTCCCATTTAATACTGTAAATAGGGTTCCATGATTTTTTTAAATCATCAAACATTAAATTTATTATTTTTGTAATTAAATTCATTTCAATTGATGAGAAATCTCTTCCTTCTATTTTGGTTCTTTCATTGTGTACACCACCAAAATAAAAATTTAAAAGAGCATATAAAAGTCTTGCTTCAATTGATATTATTCCTGCTCCTTTAAGAGGATTTAGTTTAATTAAGTTTAAACATGATGGAATAGGTAAGTAATTTAAATATTCTCCGAATTTCATTAAATTTGAAGATTCAACAGATACATCAACTAGTTTTCTTAGTGAATTTGACAAAGTTATACGAAATAATCTTGCAAATCGATCATTTATAATATCAAGAGCAGGCATTCTACCCCTGATAATTCTATCTTGGCTTGTTAGGTCAAAAAGGGTTAAACTATCCTTTCCTTCACTACTATCACTTTCAGTATCAACATCACCATCGCTAACAGCATTTAACAATGCTGATATTTCATCTTGGGATAAAATTTCTTCCATTATTGTACCACAAATTCCTTAAAAAAGACTTTTCTAATCTTGCCTTCCTGCAAGACTTCATTAACTTTCTTTTTAATTGTTTTTAATATTAGTTCTTTATTTGCACTACCTGTAGTTTGAACATAGGATAAACCACTAAGGTACATAATTATAACAGAGCGAATTTGGGATTCTCTTTTGCTTAATGCTTCTTTGAGTTTTTTATTTTTAGCTTTAAATTCAAATGTAATAGATATTTTAAGCATTCTGTTACCACCAGGTTCATTTAAATTAACAATTATACCTTTATATTCATGTGTTTCACCAAATTCCTTACTCTCTTCTTCTTCTTCTTCTTCTTCTTTTTCTTTTTTATCAACCTTTTTCTTTTCTGTATTTTGGTTGATTATTTGAGGTGGTGGATCTTTTTTGACGAATAATAAGTAACCTCCTCCTGCAATTATTAAAATTGTATTTAATAAAACAAGTATTGTTACAAGTTTTCCTCCACCTGATGCTTTTACCTCTTCTGATTGTTGTTCCTGGACTTCATTATTTTCATCAGCCATTTTAAACCTCTAGTAATTAATATAAAATACCAAACTTTAAACAATATTTAAAGTTTTATTTTCTATTTACCCAATTAAATGAATAAAAAAGTAATTTACTCTGTTTACATCGGTAAAAATAGGAGATAATTGAATATTTTATAAAATAATGATATAATCCGAATCAATATTAGTATACTTTTACCCATGGAGGATAGTATGAAATATTTAAATTTTTTGTTGTTACTAATTGTCTCTTCTATGTTTTTTATGATATCGTGTGATGATAGTAATGGTTCTGATACTTGTTCTTCTGAGAATCCAAATGGTAAATGTGAGAAGGCTGATGAATACTGTAAAGCAGGTATTTGTTTGGAAAAGTTAAAAATATGTGAACCTGCTTGTACTGATGAACAAATCTGTTTAGATGGAATTTGTTCTGAATTTATAAAAGAAGTTGATTGTGTTGATAATGCTCCTGATAATTCAAAATCAGTGCCAGCAAAAGTAACTGTGACTTATGATGAGCTTAAAAAAGAATGGTCAGAAGCTGCTGATTGTGAATGGGAATGTATTACTGGATTTGAAAAAAATTATGATAAAACAGCATGTATTGAAAGTCAGGAAGAAGACCCTTGTGATAATATTCAATGTGGAAACAAAGCTGTTTGTAACAACGGAGAATGTATTTGTGAATTAGGATATATACTTGATGAAGACAAATTGAATTGTTTTGATATTAATGAATGTGATAGTAATAGTGGTGGTTGTAATCAAATTTGTACAAATAATGAAGGTGGCTATGAATGTAGTTGTGAAGCTGGTTTTACACTTGGTTTAGATGGTAAAACATGTTCTGATGTTAATGAATGTTCTTCAAATAATGGAGGATGTGATGATAATGCAAATTGTAATAATAAAGCTGGAAGTTTTGAATGTGTTTGTAAAGGTGGATATGAAGGTGATGGACAAACATGTACTTTAATTGAAGTTTGTGAAGATAACCCATGCACTGAAACTAATAAAACAGTGTGTAAAGATGAAGACCATAATGGTTTTGCAGAATGTTTATGTGATAATGGTTATAAGTTAAATAATGAAACTGGAGAATGTGAAAATATTAATGAATGCGACCCTAATCATTTACTTGCAATCTGCAATAGTGAGGCTAGTTGTAATGACACTGAAGGGAGTTATGATTGTATTTGTAATGATGGTTATGAAGGCAATGGTGTTGTGTGTAATGATATAGATGAATGTGAAACTCATACAGATAATTGTAGTGATAATGCAACCTGTACTAATAAAGCTGGTAATAATGGTAAATTTGAGTGTGCATGTAATGAAGGTTACCATGGTGATGGTGTGGATTGTATTGAAGAATGTGGTGATGGAGTACAAACAGAAAGCGAAGGCTGTGATGATGGCAATACTACTGATGGAGACGGATGTTCTGCTGGTTGTATTGTAGAGTTTTGTGGTGATGGCATTATAAATAATAATGGTGAAGGCTGTGACGATGGTAATACTACAGATGGAGACGGATGTTCTGCTGGTTGTGTAGTAGAATTTTGTGGCGATGGCCTTGTGAATAATAATGGTGAAGGCTGTGACGATGGTAATACTACAGATGGAGACGGATGTTCTGCTGGTTGTGTAGTAGAATTCTGTGGTGATGGCGTTGTAAATAATAATGGTGAAGGCTGTGATGATGGTAATACAACAGATGGAGACGGATGTTCTGCCGGTTGTATTGTAGAATTCTGTG
>Ga0256827_10000150_pt1 | contig 38738 bp, 46 predicted proteins | sample CV84metaG_FD_185977 | JGI IMG/M metagenome (GOLD analysis project Ga0256827, IMG submission 185977) | Hydrothermal vent microbial communities from East Pacific Rise, Pacific Ocean - CV84 | ecosystem: Environmental > Aquatic > Marine > Hydrothermal vents | place: Pacific Ocean: East Pacific Rise... | reverse complement strand
ATAAGCTTGTGTTAATAAATCGAACTAATAAGACTAAAAACTTTTAAGGTCTCAAAACAAAAGAACTTCAAAAAGATAAAAACTCTTCCAATAGATAATCTAAATTTATTAAATCTTCAAAAGAAATAGAATCTCTATATTTTAATCGTTAAGAAATAAATCAAAGTAGCTTATAAGAGCTGAAAAAGCATCATAAATTGAAAGATATATAAAAATATGATAGATGTATAGTAAAACTTTTCAAAACAGCGAAAACAAGTTAAAGTCTTCAGCTTCTCTAAAATTTTTTAAATAACGATAGTTCTGCTATTTTTAAAGAAAAATCTCCCTAATTTAGATTCAAAATAAAAATGGTGAATAAAAGTGAAAATCTACAAATAAACTTGAATATAGATATTAAATATTGAAGTGTTATGAGATTTTAGATTTAAATAGGTTCTAATTGAGATTCAGAAGAAAATCAATGAATAATTGCTAAAGAAATTGAATAAAAATAAACGATGGGTTGTTGAGTTTAGATTTAAGGCTTATAACAGAACTCGCGACAATGAATTTTGTCGTAGATTTTTTTTAAGGTTTAAAAATGAAAACAATAGCAGTAGTAGAGGCAACAAAAGTTCTTGAAGTAGAGGTTGAGGAAAACCCAAATTCTAACACTCAAAGTGAGTTCTTTCCAGCAGCAGGTAAATTTCTATGTCTACTATTAGATAACGAAGAAAACATCATAGAGCACTACATAGGTGAGGATGTTGACATGGAAAACTACTCAACCATAGGTTTAGGAAATTCTTTTGGTTTAGAGAACACGACCATACAAGACTTGGAAATAGTTATCATCGAAAACAAGACAAAAGAGGTGTTTTTTACAGGAGAGGTCTTAGCAAAAAACAAGACTGATGTAATTATTTTATCAACGAATAATGTAGATGATATTGATGTTTTTTTTGGACAAACTAATATTGAGGTGCTTGAATGTCATCAATAAGCATAGTTGGAAGTAGCAATGTATTCATTTTTGACAATTGGTCATCAGAGTTTATGTCTATAAGTGAATCTTTAGATAACTCTTGTGACTTGATGAATTTAAACTTAATTCTTAATCTTAAGAAATTAGAACTAGAGCTTAAATTAATGAAAGATGAGTATGGTTTTTAATAACCTTAACGTCCACCCATTTTGGGTGGTTTATAAAAAAAATAATGGAAAGAATCCTATAACAGAACTCACAACAATCAATTTTGTTGTAGATTTTTTTAAAGGTAATATAATGAAATTTGGATTAAATGCTACTGAGCTAGGTAGGTTATTGGAACTGTCAGCAATTAAGTATAACGAATTGTCTGCTATAGAGATGCAGGAGTTACAGGTGCTTGGATTAAAACGAGCCAAATGGCTTTCTCGCTATGATGTCTATGATGAGAATCATAACATGAAACAAAGAAAAGAGTATAGCAAGAGTGAAGATGTTGTTGTTAATATTGAGAATGGAACTTATGAAAGAGATTTTTCTAACTCATTCAAACAAATATAAAGCAACTATAATATACCACCCAAACTTGGGTGGCTCATAATTTAAAAGTCGTATTTTAGACCAACAGAAACACCATTGATAGTAGGAGCATCTTTATCAACAATGTATGCTTCATAATCAACAAATACACTAATTGAATCAGAGACATCAATATCAACACCAAGACCTAAAGATAAAGTTGTTGCATCAACATATGAAACATTATTATTTGTAGTCTCTGTTTTTGTTTTTGCAATTCCAGCTAAGGCATATAGATTAACAGATTCATCCCATTTATAGTTTGGTTTAATAAATAGACCATAATGATAATCAACACTACCACCATCTGCAAGTTCAGGAGTTGTAGTGTATCTTGCCTCAACATCAAAAGTGTCAGTTAAATGATAACCAGCTCTAAAAATTGCTCCAATACTTCTATCTGAGTCAGGTGCATCAGGACAATCACAATTTGTATCAAACTGAGTTCCAAGAACACCTGCTGCAATATAAAGACCTCGTTTATCTGTGTTAGGAATAAAGACTTCTTTTACAATTTCTTTTTCTACAATAACTTTGATTGGCACTTTTTTATCAACAATGATTACTTCTGGGGCGATGTAGGGACAAGGTTCAACTTCTATAAAATTTTCTACCTCTGGGATAATTAGATTTGTTGTTCCAGCAAATGATAATGCAGATAAAGCTGTTATTGATAATAATATTTTTTTCATAAAAAACTCCTATATTTTTATTGTTTGAATGTATTATATCAAAAAAAAAAGAATAAAATTAAATAAAGGGAATATTGAGTTAAAGAGTATGACAAAACCGAAGAAAGTTGGTTTTGTCTATTTTTTAGTATTCTCGAAGTTCTAAAATTCGAGAACCTGTAATGTTTAAAGCTCTAATTGAATTATGTTCATTATCACCCTCATTCGGTCTAATAACGTTAGAAAAGGTCGTTGATGGAGAACTTACATTGTATAAGTATGGGTAAGTCATAATTGAAGCGAATTGACCATTTATTGCATACCCTCTACCGAACTTAAATGCACCATACATAGAATCGTCAGGATTCCCATGGGTTAATCCAAAAACATGACCAAGTTCATGAGCAATAACAGAGGCTGCTCCCTCATATCGAACAACACCAAAAAGACTTGATTTTAATTTTGAGATATCCATAGACCCGAGTTCTGAAATACGAGACCCCAAACCAAAGTTTATATTTGCTGTCCCAACAATATTAGATTCTCTATATCTATACTTCATAAAAACAATTATATCTGCATCATAGATTTCTCTTAAATCTTTAGTTATATTTTTATGAAGAATCTCATCTAAAACATGTTCAGTGGTTCTATTTTCCATATGAATCCCCATATCGAATGGTTCAAAACCAACGATTGAAAAAGAAACATTTGCATCACCATAAACTTTATTTAAAAAAGCTAAATCTTCATTATAAAGTCGTCTTTTTCGATGCTCGATTGCAGCATCTTCAGTCCAATCTCCCTCAGTCCAATCATCATTTTTTGCTGAAGACCATTCTTTCGGTGCATTTTTATCATATAAGAACATCAACTTTAAAGGAATCCCCTGAGAAATATCAATATCTATTTTTGTAGATGTATTTCTATCATAAAACTCCCCACAACCATTAAATAATAATGTTGACGCGACAATTGTTGAGAAGAAACCTCTTTTTAAATTAAAAAAACTATTTATCATATAAACTCCTAAAATTTTATTTATTATATCATAAAAATGGGGGTTTTCAATAGAAATAAATAGATTTTTAGTTATAATTATAAAAAAACAGAGGAGTTTATATATGAGTGTTATTTTAAAAAAAATACTTACGAACTACAATTTAGAAACTGTAGGAGATATTATTAGAAGCATTACCCCGAAAGGGTATAATATTGCAGCAAGAACAGTTGATATTAGTCAAGTTAAAACCTACCCAGACAAAACATCAATAACAACAACAGGATATATTGATAAATTTGAGTCAGAGGTTATCGGTCGAAAGGGTCACCTTGGTAAAATAAAAGCCAAATTATTTTCAAAAGGAGAGTCTATAACTCTAATATGGATGGTTTCGATAAAAGCATCAAAAAAAATGCAATATTCTCTTAAAAAGTCTGCAAAAAAAGATACATTATTACAAGTGTCAGGTAAAGTTGACTCTTTTATAACAGGAAATGGGTCTCGAATTGTTTATCTTACAAATGCAAAAATTGAACAAATTGGAGGTGAGTCAAAAGTGAGTGGTGGGGTTGTTATTCCAGAACCTCAATATTTATTAAAAAAAGATACAACATACTTTGACATAAAAAAAGTAATGAGACAAATTCATTCAGATTTAATGGCAGGAAAAATAAACAGAAAAGATTTTCTTCCTCTATCTTTAGAACAAGAATTTAAACTTCAAGATTTAGCAAAAACAATTAAGTTTATGCATGGAATGAAGCCTCTTCCGATAGAAAAGTTTGATGGATTTATTAATTATGATGGATTTCTAAGAAGAATAAATGCTGAAAAGATTTGGTCTATTTTATTATCAACATCGAAAGTTAAACAGAATATTAAGCCTACAATTATATATGATGATTCTGCAAAAGCTATTGTGAAATCTATTTTAGATAAGTTGCCATTCACATTGACAAAAGACCAATTAGATTCAATTGATGGTTTTTTAACAATGCTTTCTGAGGGGTCTGAAACACGTTCTTTAATTTATGGAGATGTTGGGTCAGGAAAAACACTTGTTGCCTTAATTACAGCATATGTTCAGTATAAACAAGGCTTTCAGGTTGCAATTATAACTCCAACAACAATACTTAGTAAACAACACTATGAGGAAGCTATAGAATTATTTGGAAAAAATGCTGTGGCATTCATTACAACAAAGACAAAACTTTCTGAAAAAAGACGTGTTAACAAACTGTTAGATGATGGTGAACCCTTAATTATTATAGGTGGCACGGGAATTAACAATTTATCATTTAAAAATCTTAGCTCTGTTTATATTGATGAAGAACAGAAGATTGGGGTTACTGCAAAAGATGCGTTATATAATAAGTTTAAGTTAGTTAATAGTGTTTTTATGACTGCAACACCAATACCAAGAACCTTGGCAAGTGCTGTTTTCACTAACTTTACTATTTTTCAGATTAAAGCTAAACCAAAAAATAGAAAAAAAAGAATTACAAAAATCTTTAAATTTGGAGCAAGAGATAAAAAAGAGCTATTTGATATTGATTTACGAATGACAGAAGATAAGCAACAAACTCTAATTGTTGTTCCATCAATCGATTGTGAAGATATGGTAAATGCAAATCAAGTTAGAGAAAAATATTCTAAGCTCTTCCCAAGTCAAGAAATTCGTGTAATTCATGGGAAAATGAAAAAAACAGATGTTGATAAAGAAATTTCAGACTACATGGAGAATAAATACCCGATTTTAATTGCTACAGTGATGATTGATAGTGGATTTTCAAATAAAAATATAGCTCACGTTTTTATTGAGGGGGCTGATAGATTTGGAATGTCTACTCTTCATCAAATTCGTGGACGTTGTGGTCGTGGTGAGAAACAAGGTTATTGTTATTTAGTTCCCTCGGTCGGAGCGAATAGTGATTCAACAAAAAAACGACTGAAAGCCATTGTTGATTCTGAAGATGGCTTTGAATTATCTCAAAAAGATATTGAACTTCGTGGGTCTGGAGATTTAGATGGTGTGCAACAGTCAGGTGTTGAGTTAAACTTCTTAGAGTGGATTGATGAAATCCCAAGAATGAAAGATTTGATTGAACATCAAAACAAATTATCCGATTTTGCAAAAAGAGATTAAAAAAAGTGATGACTACCTAGTTTATAGGGAGTCTTCATTCGATTTTTTAAGTGAAGTTGATACACTAGATTTTTTATTATAAAAATGTGATATAATGTGCCTAAATATAAATAGGAGATAAACAACACATGAAACGATTTAACAAGAACCTTTTAATTCCGACAATTATGGCTTTGACAGCAGTAACAGTTACAACAGCCCCACTTATGGCAGAAACCACCCCCACAGCAGGTTATATCTTTATTGATAAAAACAAAAATGGTTTTAGAGACCTTGATGATGTTATTCTAAATGGAGACCCGAACTATCTTGATGAGAATCAAAATGGGAAATATGATATTGGTGAAACTGTCTTATCAGAGCAAGATATCCTTTATACTATGACATTCTTCCCTAAAGCAGATGAAAATGGAACAAAATATACTCCAATATACTATCCATCAGAATCTTCAGGGGTGACAGTCGATTTTCATAAAATCAAACTAGATACTGAAGATAAATCTTATCACACAGTTGATAGTGAAAATTTAGATATTGATATTGATTTTATTGTTTTATTTTCTGAAGATTATCTGACATATGTTGCAACAACAAAAGATGCATTAAATTCTAGCTCAGATAGCCGAGCAATAAAAGTTGAGAAAAATAAAAATACAGTTTTAGCATATATTGATGTTAATGAATACATGAATAAAGGGGTTGAAGCATATAAATCAACAAAATCAGGTTATCCCGATGAAATGAGATTAGACTTTGGTTTGATTGAGCAAGAATTAACTGCTATTAATGATGTTGGAATAGTTCCTGCTGAGTATGAGTCACTGCATTACTATGTAATATCTAATGACCAAGGTGATGTTTCAGATATTTCTTGTGAAAAATCAGAATTTAAAAAAATCACACCTCCTACAATTCATCCTAATATACTTTTTACTGATAAAACTCCTGAAAGAAGTTTTAATCTAGTTAAAAATGTGATAGGTGAAGGAGTTTGGACATTTAATGAAAAAATTTGTGGGGAAGCTATCTTTACTCCTGAAGATGGGTATCAAGGTGTTCCAACATCTGTAGATTACTTTATTGAAACTTACCATGGAACTCAAAGTTCTGCTGTTATAAATCTTGTCAGAGAGACTTCACCGATTAAAACAAATATGGATGTAAAAGATGTTAATGGTTCTGACCTAGATAACCCAATTGTTTTTGAGGTTCTTCCGAATGATGAGGGGGATATAGCTCCAAGCACAGTAAAATTAATTTCATTTGCTAACGGTGAATTAATTAAATCGGGGGATGAGTCTGTTGACACAGTGTCAAAGGAAACAAACTTAACTGTTGCGAATCAAGGTGTTTGGACAGTTGATAATGGCGAGGTAACATTCACACCAGATGAAGAATTGATCGAATCGCCAGATTCAATATACTACATTGCAACTTCAAATGATGGTGTTAATAGTGATTTGACCGAGATTAAGTTAAATGTTCTTAATGATGATTGTGATTGTGAACTCTATACTGAATCAAAAGTGCCATTCGGATTCATGTCGGCACTTATCTTGTTCGCTTCTTTTTTCTTCTCTCGAAGATTCTTTAAATAAAAAACACTGACCCAATATACTTGGGTCTATTCATACATAACTATCCTCAATTCTTCTTCTTAAAAAAAACATATCTATAACAACCCAACAACACATTCATTTGTGTTAAATTTTAAAAGACAAAGGTTTCAGACATGACAACAACAAGAGTAATTAGATTAAAAACAAAAGATAACCTACACATAGATTCTACTAAGAAAGTCTCTTTAGAGATAGACTTAACGTCAATAGAAATCTTAAATGAAGATGATATTTATACGATTTCGACTGAGATAATAAAAACTCAAACTAAATTTTTATATCTCCCAATTAAATTTAAAATTAGAGCCAATAAATCTTATTTTATGGGTTTTAATCGCCTTATAGAATTGTCAAGAAGTTTTGGTTTCGATTTGTTTGACGAAGAGTCTCAGGCATATTTATTTCAAGCTTGTGAATCATCAAGTAGAAAATTAGATTCTTTGGAAAATAGCTTTCTTATATATGATGATTTGCTCAAAATTTATGAAAGTGAATCACCCGATGTGAGAGTGCTTTTAAATAAATACTTTTTTGCTTAAACTTCGCACCCAAATTGGGTGTCTACATAAATAAAATTTTGTCTATTTATTATTAAAAATTGGAACATTAAGCAAAAATGATGTATAATGTTAAAAATAAACAAAATCAGGAGACAATAATGAAAAAAAGAACCTTTTTAAAATTATGCGTTTTGATTCCTGGAACAACTCTTTTCGCAAAAACAACCTTAAAAGAAATTCCAAAAGATTCAAAGCTATATTCTAAGAATAAGATAAACAAATTACCAATTGCAAAAACAGAGGTAATCTCATATGAAGAGTCTTTGAAATATGAAAAAGTTAAGTTTGTTGAAGATGATGCAAAAAGTGTAAAAAAAACAACAAAACAAAAACGAATAACTCAGAAGAATAAAAGAACAAAGCACTATAAAAAGCGAACTACAAAAAGAAAGCATTTAAAAAAAACAGGTTCAAGAAAACTTAATTTAGTAAACTCACATACAGGTGAAAAATTGAAGTTAACATATTGGGAAAATGGTAGATTTTATAAGCTAAATAGACGTAAAATTAATCATTTTTTTAGAGATTTTAGACGAAATAAATCAAAAGATATGGATCATGATTTATTACACTTTCTTTATAGTTGTCAACAAGAGGTTGATAAAAGACAACCATTGGTGTTATTGTCTGGATATAGAACAAAAAGAACAAATAAAAGAGTCTCTGGGGCAAAACATTCATTTCATATGAAAGGTATGGCTGCTGATATAAGACCTTTGAAGAATTCTCGTCATAAACTGAATAAACTTCAAAAATTTGCTAGAAGACAACGTTTAGGTGGTGTTGGGTATTATCCCAAAAATGGTTTCGTCCATTTAGATGCAGGACCAGCAAGACATTGGAGAGGATAACCCCCTCCTCTCCTTAACATGTTAACTTAAATTAACTTCAAGGTCTTGTTTTGAAGAAACTCCATATAGAATGTTAAAAACCTCCCCATTTTGAAAAAATAGTGTTGCTGGAAAGTGATTAATGTTATATTTTATTGCAAGTTCTGGATTTTGACTTACATTAAGAGTGTTTTTAAAATTATGGTCTAAACTCTCAACATTTTCTGCTTGACTTGCTGATTGATAATTGCCACTTGTGACCATTAATAAAATATATACATTATTCTTCTCTTTTGTTTCGATAATTTTATCTATAATTTCTAATTCCATAATAAATCCTTACGTTTTTTAGCATTATAGACACTTAATGCTTTAGCTTAACTTAATTAATGGCTTCAAACTTTTTCTTCTTAGTTAACCAAGAGTTAAGTCAAGTCTTGGTAAAATTTAATAAATAAACATAAAGGTTAAACTAATGAATAAAATCATTCATATAAAAAAAAGAATCATTGAGAATGTTAAGAAGTATAGACGAAAAGATAAGAATGAATCCCTAACCATCGAAGATGAGGATAAACCAAAGGTTGGCATAATTGAAATTCCAAGAGACGCTATTGGATTTCTATTTCTTCGGTATAATTTTAATTATTGGGATGATGATTTTCTTATAAGATTAGTTTTATTCTCTAAATCTTATGAAGTATTAAATGAAATTGATTTTGAATCTGATGGTTCTTTTTACATTCCTAATTCAGGAATTTTTAGAATTGAAGATACAAACTTTTATGATTTTTATGCTGATGATGTTTTTAATCTTGATTTAAAAGAAAAGGAAAAGGAAAAGGAAAAGGAAAAGGAAAAGGAAGCCAAATGGATTTATCAAATATAATTATTAATAAGAAAAGGTTTAAGGTGTTAGACCTTGCAGCAACTGATTGGAAATATCAAGTGAAAGATTCACATATGTTAAAGAATCAACTTGAAATATCTAGTGATAGTTTAAAAATATCCTTTTCAACTAGTTTTGTTCCATTTTTTATAAAAAAAATAGAAAACACAAGTATTATTATGAGTAATGGCGTATTTATGCATCAAGAGTCAAAATCAAGAGATTTAACATATACAAAGTCAGGTTTTGTTTTAACGGACGATGCTCTTGTCGCAATCGAGATTGAATCTAAAACATTATTTTTAAAACCAAAAGATTTTATTCAGGGGGAACGCTATAGAAGTGTCTCGGGTGAGGTTTTTACATATATGGGACGAATGAGTTTTGCTAAGATTTCTTTTAAGAAAAGTGAAAAAGAAATGAATGTTAGAGAGGATATTTCAAAGTCAGAATCTCACTACTTTATTTCGAGCAATGACACAAATAAACTTCAGAAGTATAGAACAAGTATGAAATTGATAGATTTTGTTGGTCATGTTTCAGATAAAGAACTTAATAATATGCTATTTAATATATCTTTTCATGGTAATAAGCAATTCTCATCAACGAGAAGTCTTCTCTTTTTTGGAGCATTTAAGAGAGGTAGACCTATTACTTTTGTTGAGAACCCTGCAACTTCAGAATTACCAGATACATATGGATTTGGATCTTCTGATTCGAGAGTTCTATTACTGAACAATGAATATTATTTGGGAACGTGCAATTTTAATTCTGATTATGGTATTCAGGATTCAGACAAGACTCTTTGGTTACATGAGTTTAAAAATGTAAAAGTTGACGAACATAAACAAAGTGGTCAGATCAACACTTTTTTTAAAGTTAAAGGTGGATTGAAAGAGTTAGAGGCATTATTTAATAATAAGTCCGTTATTCCCAATAATCTAATTGATTTTTTAAACCCAGCATATATATCTAAAGAAGATGCAAAGAGAGGAATACTAGGAAGAATGCTTTAGCATAGTCCATCTCTATTGATTAAACCCATAAATAATAAGGTTAGAACTTTAACCGTTTGTTTTTGCTAGGATGTGAGTATATATAGCTTCAAAAATAGCTTCACTTGAAGACTTATCTAATTCTGAAGAGAATAAGTTAAAAAATCTGCTTAGAGGCTCTTCATATTCATGATGCTCAAAATATTCAACAAAGACAAAAAATATTGGTGGCAAAATATCAATATCCTGATAGTTCCCCTCAAAAAAATTAAGTAAATCACAAAGAATCTCTTTAAAATAGTTCTCTTGAAAGGTAGTTTCTGGAAAAACATTTATTAATATAGATATATAAGAACTAAACTCCTTTAAAAAAACTTGATTTTTAACTTGAAATCCTCGTCTTGATGAAAAATCCTCAAAAATAAACTTCTCATCACTTGATTTGATTTTTGGTTTTTTTAATATTTCTTTTAGAAAATCTACCATTAATTTATTTTGTCCTCTAATTGAATCTTGTTCTTTCTTTAATGTTTCGAGTGCTTCTTTAAATGCGTTTTTTGATGCTAGAGGTATATGAGTATAGCACTCCCCATTTTTTGCTTTAAATGTTCTATATGTATCGTATGCAATTGCAATCTTTATTTTTCGTTTAAAATTATTCATTTTTTTTATTTCCTTTTTCTCTATTTTAACATTTTTTTTTAAAAAAAGTGTAAACTAAAAAGAAAAGGAGTTCTAACATTATGAAATTTTTGATAAAATATATTCTCACCTTATTTTTAACTATGACCATATTAGTTGTCGCTGAAGACCATGGTTATTTGAATATTTGCAAAATTAAAAACGAAAGCACACAAATAATTCACAAAATCATTTTTGAAGCTGAAAAAAAGTTAAAAAATTAAATTCTTAAAAGAATTATCTATATTTAAGTTTACTTTAAGGTATGTCATGCTATAATTCTCTCATGTAACTGAAAAGAACTAGAATATAGATTTATATTACATGAACTTATGTATCAATAACAAACTTAAGAATTTCTTTAGAACTTCTTAGGTTTGTTGTCTTTATGAGATTTTTAATGGCTCTCTTACCCCACCAAAGAGGGTCATTAAAGCTCTTATGTTAGTCCGTTTGAGTTTAGCAATGTGCGTAACCAAGGTGTAAACCTAATTCAATTAACCTCGTGCATTGTATTTCTATGAGATTTTTGATGGCTCTCTTACCCCACCAAAGAGGGTCATCAAAGCTCTTATGTTAGTCCGTTTGAGTTTAGCAATGTGCATAAAAGGGGAGTTAAGTTATTAACTTCGTGCATTGTTTTCTATGAGATTTTTGATGGCTCTCTTACCCCACCAAAGAGGGTCATCAAAGCTCTTATATAGATGCTTATAAATGTTGGAGAGTTGGTTTAATACGATAGATTTGAAATCTATTGACTATTTTTGTAGTCCAAGGGTTCGAATCCCTTTCTCTCCTCCACCTAAAAGTCCCCCTCATCTAGTTGGTTAGGATATGTGGTTTTCATCCACAAAACAGGAGTTCGAATCTCCTGGGGGTCACTTACAAAAACACTTATGTTGAGATGTAGTTCAATTGGTAGAACGTCAAGTTTTGGGCTTGAATGTTGGGGGTTCGAGACCCTCCGTCTCATCCACATTTTAACTTTCTTAAAAAAAAATCAAACAAAAAAAACACACTGCTACTACTTTTAATAAAATTCTGATATAATGTATTAAAAATATAGGAGAGTCGTATGAAAAAAATCAAAACTATAATTGCACTTATCGGAGGTGGAGCAACTTCACTAATGGCTGGGGGAGATATGTTACCAATTATCCCATTTCAAGAAACTGAACTTGTTCAAGTTGAAGAAGCTATTGTAATAGAATGTCCTATTTCAGAGCCAACAATTCATGAAAGATTAATTGAGGTAGTTACTGAAGAAAAAGAATTTGTTTACAAGTTTATTTTTGAAAAAGAACCTGCAAAAAAAGATATGTATGTTGGGGTTGGGGGAACATTTATTAAATATTCACCTAATTGTGATTGTGATAAAGCGTTAGATGAAGATAACACCCTTGGTGGAATTCTTAAACTTGGGGTTCATGTTACAGATAATATTGATATTGAAGCTAGAGCGACAAAATCTTTTGGTTATTTAGATGGTGGAGGTATTGAACAACACGTTGGAGTCTTTTTTAAGCCTAGTTTTAACGTTTCAGATAGATTGTCTTCCTATGGTTTAGTTGGGGTTGCGAACACCAGAACTGAGAATGGGGATGGGATTCAATATACAAAAACAAATGCCGTAGCTCTTGGTGCTGGGTTTGAGTATGAATTAACAAAACAATTTAATGTATTTATTGATTATGAAAACTATATCATAAAAAAAGACTCACCGACAGCAGAAGCTTTAAGTGTTGGAGTCAACTTCAACTTCTAGTTAAGCTAATCCCCAAGAACCTTTTCTTCTTGGGGGTTTTAAAACTCCCCTAATAAAAATTTAAATAAAATAAAAAAATAAGATACAATGATTTATAAAAAAATCAGGAGTTTTAAAATGAAAAAAAATATACAAATAGCTGCTCTATTGTCGAGTTTGTTTTTCTTATCTGGGTGTGGGTCATCAATTGAGAGTGACCATGGATATTATTTTGATAATATTGAGGCAACATATTCAGACTGTAAAGACGAAACAATAACAAATATTAGTCAGAATGGAATTGACACATATGAGACAAATTGTTGGGATAATAACACAACTATTAAAAAGTTTTTGACAAAAGACGATATTGAAAAGTTATCCAATGTTCAAAAGGATTTAATGAATGTTTGGGAGTTTGGAGCAGAACATCAGTGGTATATGTTACCATATATTGATGATGAGTATGCAGATGAAAAAAAAAGATATCGTGGAAATTGTGGTCCATTTCATATAAAAGCTGCGGCTGAAATGACAAAGGTTGTTCCAAAAAATTTAATTAGACTTATTGTAGGAAATTGGGGGGTTGAGGGTGAATGGGGTGGTGCTCACTTGTGGACAGAAGTTCTATCTGAATCAGGTTGGAAGATTATTAATTATGGAGACATTTATGACTTAAATGAATCGACTTTTAAGCGAACAGATAACTATTATACAGAGCTTCCACTGTTGAAAGTTATGCATTAATCAATATATAATTCCAACTTAAGCAACCACCTATAAATTAAGGTGGTTTAGTTAGCTCTTTTTATTGTCTTATTTTGTCTTATCTATCAAAACATCATCTTCTATATAAAACACAAAATCTTCTTCTTTATCTAAGTCTTTTGAAATTGAGAAGCAAGAAAATAGAATTCTCATACTGACAATTTGTTCAATACGTTCAGTTGAATATATCCCCTGTAAATTCAAGATATCTTTATCAAATTGACTCATAACATCTCTTGTTTTTTGAGATGTCCAAACCTTACAAACGTCATATAAATGTTCATCTGTTTTATCAGGAAAATAACTATCAAACTCTTTTGCAACAATTAAATCACTAAGTATTGATTCTAGTATATGATTATTCTTTGTTGTTTTTATATCTAACTCATTATATGTTTTATCATAAGATTCCCCATCAGGAAGATTATATTTCTCTTTATAGAGTTTTTCATTATCTTGATAAATTTTCTTCGCTAAAATAAGATTCGCATCCAAGATTTGTTTTAAATGTGGTATTTTTATTTTCATCATGTTACCTCTTTTTGTTAATTATATCGGTATATAATTGATTTTGCAAGTTTTTTATAATAAATATAAAGCGATGCTAATGCTTGATAGTTTTGTTTTTGTCAATCAATCAAAATCTTTAAAGTCTTATATAAAGACCTAAAGTTGTGATATAATAATCAAAACAAAATAAAAGGAGATAGACACAAATGAAAAATGAACAAGAGGATAAAGTTAATAAAATGCATTTTGGTTTTGCAAAACAAATGATTTCCACGCTTGTTTTTTTTGTGATATCAATGGGAATTTGGAACATAGTGATACAATTTAAATAAAGAACAAGCTAAAATAAGAAAGTAGATAAAAAAAAAGATATAATAATAATACTAAAATAAACAGGAGTAAGATTTATGAACAAAAATATACTAATACCAATAGTTACAATCGCACTATCAACATTTGCTATGGGTCAAGGTGCTGCACAGGATATAAACGGTGCTGTTTGGGCTGAGGAAGATAATAATAACATTTTCAATTCTGGAGAACGACCATTGGGAAATTATGGTGTAACATTATATCTTGATGAATGTGGTCAATGTGTAGCAAACACTACGAAGACAGATGCTTTAGGAAAATATACATTTAGTAATTTAGAAGATGGAACTTACTGTATTGAATTTGATAATATTCCTAATAACTACACCTTAAATACTGAACGAATAGTTGAAAGTGAAGACAACCTTGTTATAAGAGATATACACATAGAAGCTCCAGGGTCTGGTAGTCCAGATATTCAAAATCAAGATATGTCATTAAAACCTAAACAAATTATTGTTGTAGATAATGATACTGAAGAATTCGATTCAGGTCATGAGACTACAGTAAATGTTCTTCAAAATGATGATGGTCAAATAAACCCTGACACGTTATGCTTAGTATCAAATGATGATGCGACCTCAGTTAATAATGGAACAAAATCAATTGATGAGGTTGTTAAGTTACAAACCTTGGTAATTGAAAATGAAGGGGTTTGGGTAGTGACAACAGATAAAGAATTAACATTCACTCCTGAGTCAGGATTTGAGGGAGACCCAACAGCAGTTAACTACCAAATTCAGTCTGAAGATGGGTCATCAATTAAAATTGGACAGGTAGATTTGTTTGCAAATTGTGATTGTAGTAATTATGAAGAAAAAAGTGTTGGACTTCCAACATTATTATATTTATTTTTTTATGTCATGATGCTTTCACCAATATTGATAACTAACAAAAATAATAAATAGCGAATATAAGCTCAAATCATTTTTTTGGTTTGAGCAAACTTCTTTAATCCTCATTTTTTTTAACTTCTTAATCAAACTTACTTTTTATTCTTTTTTTTTGTTAAAATAAATAAAAAAAGGAAAAAAACATGAAACTAATTAAACAAAATTTTTTACTACCACTTATTATTGCAACAATATTGCCATCAGTCTCACAAGCTGACTTCATTGGAGCTGAAGCTTCAGCAGGGGCATTTTTAATGAATCCTACGGGATATACATCAGATTCATCAGACTCTATCGATTTTGAGGATGATTTACATTGGGAGAAAAATGAAAATTTAATACTCTCAGCACAAGTAGAACATCCTATACCTTTGTTGCCAAATATAAAATTAGATTACTTAAATATAACAGAGAATGGAGAGGGGTTAATTACTCAACGTGTAAATTATGGTGGGGTAACACTGATGGGTGCTGACTATGTTGTCTCAGATTTAAAACTAAATATGACAGATGCAACAGCTTATTATGAAATTCTTGATAATTGGATTTCAGTGGATGTTGGAGTTACAGTTAGGCTTATGGATATGAATTTAAAACTAGACACCTTGACACAAGGCACTATTGTTAAAGATGTTCAAACCATTGTTCCGATGATTTATGGCAAAGCTCAGTTTGATATTCCAACCACAAGATTTAGTGTGTTCGCTCAAACAAAATATATTACAGCCGATGATAATACATTGTCAGACAATGCTCTTGGGGCAAGATATGTATATGGTATTTTAGGCTTAGAAGCTGGATATAGAGCCATCAATATTGATGTAAAAATGGATGATACATCCGTGTATGCAGATTTTAATGGGTTCTATGGAAACCTTATTGTTAAATTTTAATTTTATAAGTCTTCCTTTTTTTTGATTTCTTGAACTATATTTGATATACTAAAAAAAACACAAAAAGGGGCGAACTATGATAAAAAAAATAACATTGGTTTTAGGTTTTAGTCAACTATTGCTATCAAATAACTTTTCAAGTGATATATCAATAGGTGGATTTACAGCAGATGCTGGAAAGGGATATGTTTCAGATTCAGAATATAGAGTTGATTACAAGGGGGATTTAGATTGGAAATATACAAAAAACATTTTAGGAAGTGTAGTCTTATATAATAATTATGAACTTATGCCAAATATGAAGTTGGATTATAGTGATTTAGACCAAAATGGTGAAGGATTAATTCATAAAGAAATAACAGTTGATAATGAACCGTTTATTGCTGCTGATTATGTTGTATCTGATTTGAATTTAAAGAATATTGATGGAACACTATTTATTAACTCTATTGATTCAAAATATCTAAAATTGGATATTGGGGGAACATTACGACTATTGAGTTTAGATGTGAATTTTGACACGGTATCAAAAGGTTTAGTAGAAAAAAGTGTTACAAAAATTCTACCATTTTTATATTTGTCTGGAAAAGTTCCATTACCTCAATATGATTTTGAATTGTCCTCAGAACTAAAATATGTCCAATCAGGAGATATTATTCTGTATGACTATATGATTGGAGCAAAATATACATTCATGAAGACCTCCATGGTTGATTATAGCTTTTCTGCTGGGTATCGTTCATCAGTTATGCATATAGCACTATATGAGAAGACCCTATACACAGATTTTAATGGGTTCTATGGAACACTTAACTTCAGATTCTAACACACAAAAAATAGGGTTAATTGTTATAGCTAACACTAATTTTAAGTGAGTTTTTTTTCAGGCATCAATCCTGCTTTTTCAAAAACTTCAAGTTGAGCTTCTCTAATTTTAACTCTTTGTTCCCTCATTTTTGATTGTGGCATCTTTGCTATTAAATTTTTCATTTTTGTAATCTCCTTTTTTTTAGATTAAGGTATAATATTTACACTTTTCGTTGTTTAAACGAAATTTGGCTTTCCACCAACCATTAATAGTCACGAAGAATTGCGTTAAATTCTCGCATAAATTCAAGTGTTAGGATTAATTTAGTCGCATCAGAGTTGAGTGCATCTCCATCAACTGTAGATTGAAGAGATTCAATGATAAAGTCAATATAGGGGCATGACCAACTTGGAGTATTAATTGTCGATTTTAAAACTCTATTTTGCAATAATTTCTCCATAATAACCCGAATATCGCTTAAAGCGAAGACTGCTATAGAATTCATAAAACATTCACCTTGTGAAACAATCATATCTAACACAAATTTTTCTAAATCTTTAGGAGATTGCGTTTCGCTCAGTCTTTTTATTAAACCATCTAACTCGTCCTCGCTTATATTTAAATCAAAAATAGTTTGAATTAATTCTCTATCATTAAGCGTGTCAATAGCTTCATTTAAATAATAATTAAAGTGTTTATCACTTATTGTTTTTGTGTTCATTATTGAACCTTTCTTCTTTGGTTTTGCTTCTTGCAATATTATATCACGAAACATATAAATATAGGCTTAGTGGGATTCTTTTTATAAATTTTGTTAAAATGGTAGAAAAAGAGAGGCAGTAAAATGTTAAAAAGTTTAGAGTTAAGTATAAAAAAACAACTGTTCAAATATACAATAAAAAAAACCATTAAAAATTTCAATATAAAAGATAGTGATTTTATGAATCTTGTAACATTTGGTGGTGTTGATTATTTCAAGCAATATTATTTAATTTATGGGGGGTTATTATCACTAGCATCATCCTGTTACATGTTTGCTGTGTTTGGTGGAGTTTTTGCAAAAATAACAATTGTATTTTTAAGTGTTTTTACACTACTAAGTTATGTCAGCTTATATTTATTTATAGAACTAAATTCAAAAACAAACGATCCAAATAATTTCTACTTTTATCAAAAAGAGTCATTGGAAGAATCCATTAAGAAACTAAATGTTCGGATTAGACCAAAACACCAATCCTTAGATGAAATATTCTATTTATTTTTAGATATTTATAAAGTTAAGACTAGGGAGTTAATGGTTGATAGAGTTAAAAATAAGTTAAAACGATAAGAGTTCCCTAAAAGGGGAACTTGTTTTTTTAATAAAAATATCTTTTTTGCTTAGGCTTTCTAAAAAATGCTGAAGAACCAGAGTATTCATTTCCTTTTGCTCGAACATCGACATCTGCATCATCTAAAAATCTTGATGGCTTCATTTGTTTTCCAAAAAGTGACTTGGATGAACTTATATACAAATTCCGTTTAGCTCGTGTTATTGCCACATATGCCAATCTTTTTTCTTCCTCTAATAATTTTAAATCACCTGTTGCACGGGATAACGGTATTAAATCCTCATTAAATCCTGGTAGATATACAGTATCAAATTCTAATCCCTTTGAATTATGGATAGTCATTAGAGAAACTTTATTTTCATCCAACTCGTCATTCTCTTCGAAATCTAATGCTAAATGCTCCATGAAATCTTCAAATTTTTCAAACCCTTTCATTAGTTCCATTAAGTTCTTAATGTTATTTACATCATTCCAAAGTTTCTTTGTTACAGATTCTGATAATGGTTTACCTGCAAGACCAAGAGCTGTATTATTTAGTTGTTCTAAAATTTTTTCACCTATATCATTTGTTAAAATAGTGCCATTAAATTGTCGAGAAATGTTTTTAACATCAGTTAATAACCTTGACACAACGTCTTTTGTCATATGCTCTGAGCTTGATTCCTCCTCTGTTGCATCTCTTAGTATGTTTGTAAGCTTTTTTGATAGAGATTTTGTAGATACAACATGCCCCATGTGATTTGAAAGAACAGCTCGAACCTCACCCCAAACTTGTTCAGAAAGTTCTTTTGAGAAAAGTTTCTCTGAAGTCCCAATTAAACTCTGGTTTAATTTGATATTTCTATCAACAACCATTGGAATATTTGCTGTAATAAAAAAACCAAGCATTTGACTATCAATTGAAGAATCATTAATATTTGTCTCCAACTCTGAAATAAAACGTCTAAATTTTTGAAGCTTATTATAGGTCGCATTTTTTATTCCAATTTCAAATAATTCATCTTTATTTTTATTTAGTATGTCTGAGGGTTTGTAAAGATTAAAAACTTCATCGTAAAGCTTTTTTCCAACAACTTTATTTGCAAGAAGAGCCATACCTAACGCTGTTTCATTTCTCTTATTTATAATATAGTTTAAGGTCGATAAAAACTCTGAAATAATTGTTTTTTTCAATAAAGCTCTACCATTATAAATATCATACGGGACATGCTCTTTAATTAATGCATTTTCTAAAATAGATAGAATCATTCGACTTCGATATAATATTGAAATCTCTGATGGAGACTTCCCATTTAATACTTGTTTTTTTATATTTCTAGCCATAGCTGATGCCTCGCCATTTGCGTGAGAGAATTGGTTGTATTTAAAAACACCTCTATCAGAAGAGTGGGCCACTAAATCAAGTTTATCTTTGTGTTTCTCTGTTGAATTGGATACAAGTTTGTTAGCTTTTTCTACAATTAATTTTGTTGAGCGAAAGTTTTTGCTGAGATTTACAACTAAACAATCTGAACCTTTTACATCGCTAAAGGTAAGAATAAAATCAATATCAGCACCTCTCCACCCATAAATTGATTGTAATTCATCACCAACAACACAAATGTTATTAGTTTTCTTTGATACGAGCAAGTCAAGAAGTGTCATTTGGCTAAGATTTGTATCTTGGAATTCGTCAACCATAATATATTTATATTGGTTTTGCATTTGTAATTGAAACTCTTTTGATGTTTGAAGAACCTTAATTGATAAATTGATTAAATCATCAAAATCTAATAAATTCTCTCTTCTTAACACTTCTTTATATTTATAATACACAATTGCCAAATCTTTTATGTCACCATTAGTTTTAAACCCAACCTCAGTTAACCATTGGTGTTGCTTATTATTCTCTCTGAGGTATCTAATTAATCCAAGTATTGCACGTTTTCCCTCATTCTCATCTTTAAAATCATCAACCATAAAGTTTTGCAAGTTTTGGATAACTGATAAAAACGAATCAATGTTTATGTTTGGTGAGCTTAAATCTTTTTTATTTAGATATTTTTCAGGAATAAGGCTTCCTAAGATGTTTTTTTGTGTAGCTTCATCTGCAATTGAGAATCTTGATGTTCTCATATTTGTTGGGTCAAGCTCAATATAGTTTTTCAAAAATTTAATACAGAAAGAGTGAAATGTAGACATTAGAGGTGCATTAGTAGTAGTAGTTGTTGTTGTTAATTGATTTAATTGTGACTCAACTCTTTCTTTCATTTCTCTTGCAGCTTTGTTTGTAAACGTCATCACAAGAATATTTGAGCTGTCAATCCCAAGACTCATCATATATAAAACTCTTGCAACAATTGTTGAAGTTTTTCCTGTTCCTGCCCCTGCAAGAATCAACACTGGACCATTAATTCTTGTTGCAGCCTTATGTTGAGGGGTTGTTAATTTTGTTAAAAAAAGTGGCTTATTCTTCATTTTTTTATCCTTATTTTTTCTTGTTTTATCAAATCGTAGTGAAAGATACACCCATCTAAGTCACGGGGTATTTAAAACTACCATTTAATCTATTGATATAATACCGTAACTTTGCTAAAATGTCACTTAAGATATATCCTCTTAATTAAGTTGTGACTTTTAAGATATAATCTAAAACATCAGGGTCATTTAAATCTTTAATTTCTCTAGCATTATATTTTGAAAATAGGATATCCTGAGCCAAACAGTCAAATAAAGTAACTAAATCCCTAGATATTAACAATATCTCTATACTAGACTCTAGTGCATCTTTTGTTTTCCCTTTTTTCATATTTTTTATATTTTTAATTATATTCGGAACATCAGAGTATTCATTTAAAAGTTTTGCTGCTGTAGCTGGTCCAATCCCTGTAACTCCAGGCACATTATCTGAAACATCTCCCTGCAAAGCTAATGAGTCTCGAATTTGATTCACATTTATCTTTTTGAATTTTTTAAAAATCTCTTCGTCATTCAAAAATGACTTTTTAAAGTGATTATATAAAAAGACACCTTTATTCGGGTTATGTAATTGATATAAATCTTTATCAGGCGAAAAAACAATAACAGACCCACCTCTATCACTGAATTCTTTTGTTACAGAGGCAATAACATCATCAGCTTCAAAATCTTTATGAGATAACATCTTAACACCAAGCTTTGATAATATGACTTTACAGTATTCTATGGACTTCTTTAAATCTTCATCAGACTCATCTCTATTCATTTTATACTCTTTGTAAAGACTTTTTCTAACTGAATTTGCTCCTTCATCTGCAAAAATTAAATAATCAGGTTTGTGATCAAATATTCTTGGTAAAAAGTATTTAAAACCATGAACTAGTGCGATATTTTCTCCATCTTTATTGATTTTTGGTGTCATTGCGTGATAAAACCTATGAAAGAAACTGTGTGTGTCAATAACAACAAGCTTTTTCCCTAAATATCTCTCAGACTTCACGATGGTTGCTTCAAGAACCCTATCATCAGGCTCATCTAATTCCCCAAGTCGTAGCTTCTTCTTCATCATTTTGACATTAGATTGCTTTAGAGTATCAATACTACTTGAAATCTCCGTTATTTTATTAAACTCCTCTTCTGATGAGCAGTTTAGGTGTAAAGTTTTTTTATCAAGACCTTTACCCAATGACATAACTAAGAACAATTGAACAATTGATTCATAAGAACTATTGATATCATTAATATAAAAATTTAATGATTCTGATGACTCCATAGCAATAAGAACCCCTGTAAAAAGCATTGATGTATTAATATATTTATAATTATCTTCAACAAACAAGCATGGAACATTAATAACCTTGTTTTTTTCATCATGTGGTTCATACCCAACTAACTCAAATTTAACAAGTCGTAATTCAATTCCATCTTCATTATTGTTTTTAAAATTTATTTTCAGCATTTTTAATCCTTATTTTTTGATTCTCTTCAACAATCTCCCATGGGAGACACCTATTATAATATTCGGAAAAAACTTCACCACCAATCATACAAGTTAGCTCTGTCCAATTACCATCAAAATATTTAATCTCTATAGTTTTACCATTTCGTTTATAAAACACTTTTTTATACCCATGTGATAATCTATGTAAAACTTTTTCTGTTTGATATGTATCAATCCAATAGTCATAAGCATATGATATTGATGTCTTACAACCAGAAAACATCAAAAACACCAACGCAGAATTGATTAAAAAATTCTTAGAATAAAACTTTTTAAGTGTTTTATTTGACTTACTGTTTTTCATTTTAATCCTTTTTATTTTATTTAACTTCACAAGTTTAACAAGAATTTACTTCAAGCAACGTTAACTTTGTTTTTTTTTGATATAATATATAAAAAAGGAAAGTAAAGATGAAAAGAAATCACGTAATTGCTATTGTTAGTGGTAAAGGGGGGGTCGGAAAGACAACCCTTACTGCAAACTTTGGAATTGGTCTTGCAAAGTTAGGAAAGAAAGTTTTAATTATAGATTTTGATGTTGGACAGCGAAATATGGATATGATTTTAGGAGTTGAAAATAGAATACTGTTTGACTCTTCTCACGTATTAGATGGCACAACAAAAGCAAGTAAGGCTGTTATGAACACAAAATTTTCTGCAAACCTTAAATTTTTAGCAGCATCTCAAACAAAAGATAAAACATCTCTAAAATCATATGAGGTGAAAAACATGCTTGACACTTATAAAAGTGACTATGATATCATTTTGCTAGATGCACCAGCAGGTATTGAGGCTGGATTTGACCATTCTGTTGAATTTGCTGATGTTGCAATTATTGTCATAAACCCTGAAGTATCATCAATTAGGGATGCTGATAGAGCTATCTGTCTTCTTGATGAAAAAGCTATTCTTGGTGAAAATATTAAAAAACTTGTTGTTGTAAATAGAGTTGATAAACAAAGAGTTAACTCTGGTCAAATGATGTCCTCACAAGATATTGTTGATGTTGTTGAAGTTGAGTTGTTAGGTGAAGTGCCAAATGATATAAAGGTTATTGAAGCCTCAAATACAGGGCAACCAACAATAGAAATTGATGGGTCTTTATCTGGGAATGCTTTTTTTAATCTTGCAATAGAGTATCTTGGGGATGAAGCTGTATTAACCGACTACACAAAAAAAGAAGAGGACGTTAAAAAAGAAACTTTTTTTACAAAACTAAAAAGGATATTTAAAAATGATTAAATTTATAAAGAAAATTAGACAGTCAAAAAGCTCATCAGTTGCACTCGGGCGATTAAAAACAACACTAAATTCAGAACGTAGCTCATCTGTATCTTTTGAAAGTAAGGTTAAAGTTCCAACTTTAACTTATAATCTAAAAAAAAAAGAAGAAGATTTAAGAAAAAATAGCTAAAGTTAATCCATCCCCATTATTTATTATTTATTATTTATTATTTATTATTTATGGGGGGCAATTATTTAAGGTTGTTTTTTTTATTTTATTGTAATATATATATAAAAAAAGGATATGCATATGTATATAAGTGAGGCAATAAAAACGGTAAAACATCTATCTATTGGGCAACTAATTTCACAAGGTAGCTACTCAGCCGTATTCTTACCATCTGAAAGTTGGAGTTCAAAAAATGATAATTTATTGTTATTAACAACTAATTATGAAAAGTTCATATTCCAAAAAAAACTATTTTCGATGTATGGATTAAATTTGGAGACCGAGACCCCGATAGAAGTCTCTTCTGGAATATATCTATATGAAGTTCCAAAATTAATAGAAATAGAGTTTGCATTCCCATCATTAGTTGTTGATGGGTTTGATCACGTATCTCAAAAATTTAATTATGATTATGTGGATGTCTCACATGAAAATGAGATGGGAAATTCTGCATATTCATTTTTTTGTAAATATGTTGGAGAATCTTTTTCAGGAAGCTTTATAGGTCAGATTCAATCATCAATATCTATCGCTGAGTATGCTTTGATAGAATGTGGTCTGCATGGAGTTCGATGGGATTTGACTGAGTGTCAATTTTTATATAGCAAGACGGGAGATTTAATTTGTGTTGACCCTGTAATTTTTGATGATTGATAATTAATATATATTGAATTTTGCCACCCCATAGAATGTTGAGGTGGGGGGCTTAGAAAAGCAAAAAGAAATGCTTTTTTAATACTTGTTTTTTAGATAACTAGGGTTGTGTTGTCGCCCAGACTGTTCTTTTTGGCTAAAATTATTTGTTTGCCCATTAATTATTGGGTTAGCTCGTCCTCCAAATAAAGTTTTATGAGTAGGTTCTTCTTTTTGAAACTCATCTATAGCGATTTGCTCTGAGAAAGTTTTGTTTACTTCTTGATGTGCTTCTTGTTTCCCTAACGCTTCTTTCTCTTGATTTTCTCTTGCCTTTTCAATGTCCTCTTCAGATTCAAATCCTGTAGCAATAAGTGTAATTTGAACTTCATCTATAGCTAAACTTTCATCAGCAGATGTTCCAAAAATTACATCAGCATCTTCATCTCCATTACCCTCAATTAAATCCATAGCTGTTGAAATATTACTCAATGGGTAGTTTGGATTAATTTTAAAATGAACAATAATACCCATAGCTCCTGAAATATCAATATCATTTAGAATTGGAGATGATAAAGCTGATTTAGCAGCTTCTGTTGCAGAATCAGAACCTGACCCAACTCCGACACCCATTAGAGCTAAACCTTTATGACTCATAACTGTTTTTACATCAGCAAAGTCTAAATTGATATCACTTTCATTATGAGATGTAATTAGACTTGAAATACCAGAGATTGCAGAAGATAATACAGAGTCAACAAGCTTAAATGAATCTCTCATTCCGAGGTTTTTATCAGCAAGATTTAAAAGATTTTCATTAGAAACTAAAATAATAGAGTCAGATTCTGCTCTCAATTCTTGAAGCCCCTTTTCTGCTAATCTTCGTCTCTTTTTCCCCTCAAATCTAAAAGGTGTTGTTGCAATTGAAACAGTCAATGCACCAAGTTCTTTTGCAGCTCTTGCAATTACGGGGGACGCACCTGTTCCTGTTCCTCCACCTAATCCTGTTGAAATAAACACTAGGTCAGCACCACTAAGCATTGTTTTTATAGACTCAAAACTTTCATCTGCTGATGCAGCTCCAACTTCAGGCTTCATTCCTGCTCCAAGTCCTTTTGTTGCTTGAACTCCTAATTGAATTTTATATGGAGATGAACTTGCCTCTAGTGCCTGAGCATCTGTATTTGCAACCATCAAATCAACTCCATGAATACCTGTATTTACAAGAAAGTTAATCATATTTCCACCACCTCCACCAACACCAATTGCTTTTATTCTCACACCTGAACCTATTGAACCCATTGAACCTAAATTTTCACCTGTAAATTCTTCCATTTTCTTATCTTCCTTATCATTTTTTTTTTTATAATTATACAATGTTTAATTTTTTAAATCAAGAGTTTTCCTGAAATAGATGCCTGAAGACTCCTTTTTAACTATCTTTAGCCATTTATCCATATAATCACCTTGATGACCACCATACTCTATAAATTCACATTTATCCAACATTTTTTGTGGCTTTTAATTTATTTAAATTTTTAAGCGACAAAAGAAACTTATTTGTCGCTCTATCCAAAAGAGCCATTACCCAACCAGCTTATCAGGGTGGGCAAATAGGTATTGACCTAGGTGATATGCATCAGATAAATCATATAGCCCTGACGTTTTCTTATATCCTAATTTTAAAAGTTTTTGCTTGTCTATCTCAGGAATTAAATCATACATTTCTTCTTTTTTCATATTTCCATGTCTAACATGTGCTTTTAACGTTTTTGGTGGAACTTTCATGTAGGCAATCCCTTTTTTTTGCAACTTATCCAAAATAACATAGAACAATCCTGCTAAAACAAGAGATGATGCAGAATGACTCATTAAAGAAAGTGATTCTATAGAAACCTCTTCAACATCATTCTTCACTAAGTATGCAACAATTTCATCACTTAAATCTGTAACCCGTTTATCAAAAAGCTGAACCTCTTTATTTATTTTTTTCTCTGACTTAAATCCTGTAGAACGAATTAATTCCTGTGTTTCTTTATCAAATAAACAAACACCTGTAAAGGTAAAACTTTGGTCTATTCCTGCTATTATCATAATAACTCCTTAATTTTTACTTATTTTACCCATTTTTTCATTAAAGCCAACTTCTTTTCCTTGTCTTTTACCTTTGATTTTGTTAGAATGTCTAAAATATAGGAGCTTACAAATGAAAAAAAATATAATTTCGATGTCAATATTCGCATCACTCGCGATGTTTTCCCCAAACCTTGCTTTTGCAACAACAACCCCAGCAGCAGGTTTTATTTTTATTGATAATAATAATGATGGACTACTTGACAATAATGATGTAAAATTAACAAGAGGGACACAGTTAAAAACATTAACATTCTATAATAAGGTTGATGAGAATGGAATAAAATTTACTCCAGAATACTTACCTGAAGATATTGATAGCTATTCGGTAGAAGATATTGTATTGCACTTAAGTGATGATAGTTATCATACAGATGATGCAACAAAAGATGAGATAGATTATGTTCTATTGATGACTGAAAATTTCCCCAAATTAGTCATAACAAAAAAAGAAGTTAATGGAGACCCAACAGACCCAACCGTGAGCCATGCAACATATGTTGAGAAAAATAAAAATGGAATTCTTGCATACATACCTCTTGAAGATTATGTTGGAACTGTTTTAGAAACTCCATCAACTGAAGAAAATAAACCTTTTGAAATGAGATTAAATTTTGGGTTAAAAAACCAAGAGTTAACTGCTATTGATGATAATAAAACAGTTCCCGAACTTTACTCTGAGTTAAAATATTATGTAATTGAAAACGATTTGGGAGACCTTTCTGATTTAGATTGTTTAAACTTAACTTTTGATGATGGTAACTTCGTCCCTGACAAGAAAGAGATTGGAACTAGTAATTCTATTGCATCACCAGAGAGAAATGATAATCTTTTAGCGACATTATCAGTAGTCGGAGAGGGGAGTTGGACTTTTAGTGAAAAAATTTGTGGTGAAGCAATTTTCACCCCTGAAGATGGGTATCAAGGAGTTCCATCCCCCGTAAAATACTCTTTAAAAACATACCACAACAGTAATTCATCTGGTCTACTAACTCTAAATAGAGCTACACATCCGATTGACACATTAAAAGATGTTAAAGATGTAAATTCTTCTGACTTAGTTAATCCTATTACAATTGATGTTTTACCTAATGATTCAGGAGATATTCTTCAAGATTCAGTTAGACTTATTTCTTTTGAAGATGGTGAGCTAATTAAATCAGGTGATGCATCGGTGGATTCAGTGAATAACGAATTAAACCTAACTGTAGAAAATGAAGGGGTTTGGACTGTAGATGACGGTCATGTTGTTTTTACATCTGTTCCTGATTTAAACTCATCTCCAGAATCTGTTTATTATGTAGTAACCTCTGAAGATGGGACAAAAAGTAAGTTAACAGAAATAACATTAAATGTTGAACCTGCAATTGTTGAAGAAGATTGTAATTGTGATGATTTTGTAGAAGCGAAAGTTCCTTTTGGAAGTTCGTTGTTACTTCTACTTATTGCACCATTTTTATTTCTTCGAAAACGTTAAAAAAAACGAAAATCCCAACAAATTGTTGGGACTAAATATCTTTTATCTTTTATCTTTTATCTTTTATCTTTTATCTTTGAAAACACATATCCTGCAAGGTCATCTCTATATTCATTAATTTCTAAATCAGTTGGATGAGTTATTTTATTTATAACATCGCTATCAATAGTTTCTCCACTAAATCTTTTTTCAATTAAATCAAGATTATCTCCTCGACTAATCATTTTTCTTCTTCGTTCATCTTTATCAATATTAATATGCACAAGAAAAATTTCAATATTACTATTTTTTATCCATTCTTCTAATGAAAGCAACCCTTCAGGTTCAACAACTAAAACTGTATTTTTGCTTTTATGAATTTGTTCTTCTTGGACTCCATAAAAATTACCATTAAATTCTGTTCTCTCAATCAGTTTTAAAGAATTAAACTCTTCTTTAGTCTTAAAGAAGTAATTTTTACCATCTTTTTCACCATCTTTAACTCTAATATCCCGTGTTGTAACAGAAATAGCTCTGTGAAATTCATTTGGGAATCTTGATTCAAGTTCTCGCTCTAATGTTGATTTGCCTGAGCCACTACCACCAACAATTATAACCAATTTGTTATTTTTCATTTATTTTCCTTATTACTTTTTATAAAATATTATATTAAAATTTTCATAAAAGCAAACTTATTTTTTAGAAAAACTTTTTAAGACCTATAACTATATATCTATATATTTATATATAGAAATTTTTTTAAAAAAAAACAAAAGGATAAAACATGAATAGATTAGCTACAGAAAATCTCATTAAAGAGATAAATCAATTACCGAACGGAGAGCCACTAAACTTCAAGATAAAAAAAACTGAAAAAGTAAATACAAAGAAGTTAATAGGTTTTACATCTACACTCTTAGGTATAGATTCTGATGCAATCAGACTTAGTAGGTTAAGAGGACGCATAGAGTTTAAAATAAAAAGAGGGATGTTCTCGTTAAGAAATATCCCCCAAGATTTTGATGGAAGATTCATTTCATCATATGGATCAAAATACACATTTAGGTGTGAGAGCTTAAAGAATGGGGCAGGGTATTCTTACACCTCTTTTAACCGAGGCACGACAAAGTTAACTCTTAATTCAATAGAGCCGACAAACTCGTTGATATATTTTGAATCTGATAAGCGAGGGACTCCTCTACAAGACAAAATTTTAACAAGATAAACACGAAGACATACCCCAAGTTGGGGTATTTTTTTTCTAATCATCCAAGTATTCTTTTAATTCTTTTGCAATCTCTCGGATTTCCCAATGAGCAGATGTTGAATCTCGCAGGGAGATGTAGTGATTAAGTGTGTCTGAATCTACAGTCCAAGATAATTCAGTTAAATAAGCTTCAGGCATAGCATATTTTGAAAAATCATTTCCAATACCAGCTTTAACACATTGCTGTAATCCATTTAATGCATATACAGACTTTACATTAACATCATGGTTTTTAACCATTTTTATGTATTGAGATGCTTTAATCATGATGTCAGTTGATAGGTTTGGTTTTTTATTAAACAAGAACTCATTTAATGCATTTTTAAATAATGTCCACTTTGGAATAAATGCATCCAACTGTCTAATCTCTTTCAATGTGTAACGTGAACTTTTTACAGAGATTCCAACAGGTCGATGTCTTGCATGTTCCTGTAAGAAACCTCTTGAAACCAACTGTATAAAGAAAGTAAACGACCGAACACCATTATAACTTTTTGACTTGTGCATCAAAGTAACTTTTTTATCTTTTATATTGAAGTTTGCTGTGTGATTCAGTTTTGATGGAATATTTGTATAGTCATCATCGCGTAGTAAAAAACCAAAATCCTCATCAAGTAACTCAGGAGACTCTTTCAATATTACATCTTTATTTTCAACTAATACTCTCAAATTAGTTAAAAAGATATTCATTTCTAATCTTTTTGAAAAAGGATTTCGCTCAAAGAAATATTGTAATTCTTCCGATTCAGACACATCAACAATAATAGCTATATGTTCAACTGTAGATAAGTGTTTTAATTTTCCTGCGACTCTTTTCATCAATTTCATATCTTGAAGTCCACCTTTGTCAGATTTTCCAAAACTTTGCCAACAAGTTCTAATTGCATGAGCTCCAACATTGAGTGGTGTATGCTCTATCACTATGCTTTTTTTTATTTTTTTATTAATCAATTTTATAGTCTCCTAGTTTTTAAGTTTTATATGATACCACACTTTTAACAAAATTTAGCTTTTTAATCAAGAGATTTGTAAAAAAAAACGAACATATACATTTTAAGTTAAAGGTTTGCTACAATGAAATAAAAGGAGTTAGCATGACAGATTTATATATTATATTATCCATAGTAGGATTAACAATTGCTCTTAAAGTCTTTATAAAAAAGAATTACCCACTATATTCAATAATAGTTCTTCCTGGGACAATTCTTCATGAACTGAGTCACTTAATTATGTCATTTATAACTAATGGTCAACCAACCAACATAAATATTTTCCCAAGAAAAAAGATTGTTGAGGATAAAACATATTATTTACTTGGCTCGGTTGATTCATCAAATGTAACTTGGTATAATGCTTGGCTTATTGGTCTCGCACCATTATTCTTGTTTTTTATCGCTTATCAAACTTATCTCTCAGATTATGATTGGTATTTTAAAGCGTTAGTTATAACATTACTAATTGAGTCAGGTATGCCATCAACAACGGACATTACGGTTGCAATAAAATATTCTTATGCGATACTTTTATCTTTACTTTTATCTGTCTTTTTTTACTATAATGAGATTCAAAATTTTTGGAGGACTTTTATATTATGATAAAAAAAATAATAACAACAACAACATTACTTGGTGTTCTGCTAACACAGTCTTTTGCCGAATCAGTTTTTTTTAAAAACTCGCGACAAACATTCTTACCATATTCTAAGGAAGATACTATTTTTTTACTAAAAAATAATAAAAAAATAAATTTACAAGATGAATATACACCAATACTTTTGTCAGAACATCTATTCTTAAGTGTTGATCCAAAATTAAAAGAGTATTTATATAGATTTATAAAAAATAAAGTAATATTAAATGCCGATTTTTTTAACTTATATGACCTAACAAAGAAACAAACTATGCATTTAAAGTCTCCAGCAAAAGAAATCGGTTTGGTTTTAATTCATGAAGACCTAGAAAGCTTTCATGAGTCAGAATATTTATATTATCGGGCGAAAGTTGGTCAAGCAATAAATTCTGGAGAATATGCTTTAGCTTTTGAATACTTATATATTCTAAGTGAAAGATTTCCTTTAAAATATGTTGATGAAGACTTGTTGATTTTATCAAAAGTTGCCACTCAAAAAGCAATAAATAACAAAGAGTTTTATAAAGCTTATGTAATTTCATCTCAGGGATTAGAGGTTGCAAAAACTATGTATAAACCTTATAAGCAAGGAAGTTTTGAAATTGAACTTTTGAATTTAAAAATTAATTCAAGAAACTTACTGTTAAAAGAGGGGGTTTTTATCTCAAAATGAGTTGTAGAACTACCATTCTCGTCTTTTTTTTGGGTATCATTAGAAAAAAAAGGATGATAACATGAAAATTTCAAAAACAATACTTTCTATAAGTTTAACTTCTATGCTGTTCGCAGGTGGAAATTTTAATCAAATACAAAAAGATTCTAAAGGTTTGCTTTGGTCTACATTAAATACAACATCAGAAGTTGCAATTCAAGATGATAGTGCCTTAAATACACCTATAGCTACATTTTTACCAAAATATGCAACTCAAACCCAAAATACAGCCTTAAATACGTCTACACAAGCATTTAATAAAGATTTACCTAAGCAAGAGAATCAATTAAATCAGGTTTATGTTAGTGATGCTGAAGATTATTTAATAAATGTAAATGGCGAATTATCAGGATGCACGGTAATAATTGAACAAGACCCCGAGTTTTGTAACCCAAACAATCGTAATGAAGAAATTGAGCTATATGATGATTATGTTTTAGAAGTTGCAGTAATTAAAGCTGAAGAAATGGCAAAAAGCATCGCAAAATCAGAATCAGAATTTAATAATTATAATAACCCAAATTCGGAAATAGAATATTATGAAATTGAAAACAGCGATATGCCAGAAATGTTTAATGCTGAAGATGGATATGATGATGATATTGACCCAACTGAGTCAGATAGTCCATATGCAGTTGTAAATTATGATACGAACATTGAACTAGATGAGGTTTATTATGCAGATTCTGATGAATTCTATAAAGTAGAAACCGAAAATAAAATGCAATATGTTGTTGAAAATTTAGAGAAATTAAAATCAACTGTCGATATGACATATAGCACTACAAATCCATCTTGTGAAAAACTTGTTCGCTCTGGTATTTTTGAAATTCAAGATAAAAATATGGATTATGATAAAAATCAAGTATTTTTTAAATATGGGTCAGTAATTTATGTTATTCCTGATGAATTTAGTATTGGACAAAATGAATGTAATCAGATAGCTAAAACTGATGCAGGTGATGTCTCTGATTTAAATGGTTTATTTTCAACAATTGGTGATTAATTTCTTATTAAACTTATCTCCAGTTTGCAAAATAATCAATATTCTTGAACCTTAATTATAACAACAATTATTGCGATTTTAATCAAGAATGGAGTATCAATAAAATTTAAATATCCAAAGTTGGTATTCCATTTTCATCTCTTTTAGGTCTTTATTTTTAACTTTTATACTAGTTTTAATAACTTGCTGTGTTTTATTTTTTATTTTTATGATAGACTTACCTAAAATAAATAGGAGTTTTAATTATGAATAGAAACATGAATAAACATTTAAAATTTATGGGAACTACAGCAGCCCTTGCTGTCGTATCTCTTAGCACATCATCAGCAGCCGTTGATGGTGCTGTCGCTAGTGATGCAGGTTTTAGCGACCTCTATAAAGTCTTTGTTGGCTGGATTGGTGGTTCTCTTGGTAAGATTATCGCATTGATTGGTTTCGCAGGAACAGTTGTTGCATATATGATGAATCAAAAGGGACAAACCCTTGTTGTTGGAATCTTTATTTCACTTGTTGCTGGTGGTATTCCTGGTATCGCAAATACATTTTTTGAATTCGGAAATGTGTTTAATGAAGGTCTTGATGTAGAGATTCCTTAATCTATTATCTACAAAGATTAACATACAAAATCAACTCCCAACCAACTTAGGTTGGGAAATAAAACTTCAATTAACCTATAAGCCCCTAGTTTTCTTCAAATATAACACCTATAACATATAACAACTGACTAGTCTTGATTGACTTAGCAGAATTTTAACAACAAAGGTAAAACCTATGAAAATAACAATTACAAACCTAGAAAAAGAGATGTTGAGTCTCGCAAACATTAGATTGCAAGAATTAAACAAACCATTTTTCAACAAAAAAAGATTACTCAAAACAATTGCTTTGAGAAACAAAAGAAAAGGGTTTGATATTTTAAATACATCAATAAAGGAACTATCAGAAGCCCTTTCCCTGTGGAAAGAACTGTTAAATAAGAAAATTGATGATAGTAGAGGGAAATCAAAATCAGAGTCAAATTTGACCGATTATATTAAGCTATCAAAAGAACTTAATTGTTCAATTGTGCTGATAAGAATTCCCAATAGCTTCAACTTCGAAAATGGGTTATTTATACTTAACTTGAAAAGCTTCTCTTGCATAAACAAAAAACAAGAAATACCTATTCGCGTTGAGATTCCTGAAAAAATCTTTAATGTGGCAAGATACGCTGGAAAAATGGTCGCGTGTTTTGGAGACCTTGACCTTAAAAGTTATACTTTTGAAGTTGAATCTGACACTTTAACAAAAAGAAAAAATGAAGATTCGTCTTATATAAAATCGCAACTAGATAATGAATTAAGAACGTTTAATTTCGCCATCCCATGTCTCAAAAATGCTTTTCGTGTAGACTTCTTTTCTGAGAATGAACCTGACGAAATTAAGTTATTTCATTCAGATTTTTTTGATATGGATTCAGGTCTTGATTCTTCATCAGGTTTAATTTCCTTAAAAAAGAATCTATCTACAAATGATAATCACAAGAATACTTATAATCATAAAAAAAGGCTATCTGGGATGATTGAATTCTCATACCATTCTGAAAATATACTCAAAAAAAATAATTTTGGAGATCAGGATATTTTGATTGAGCATATCTCTCAAAGAATAACACTTTCTGGGTATGAGCATGAACAACAACTTCAAACAAAGAAAAGTAAAGTTAAAGATATCAAAATGTTGTCAATGGAAGAAGTCTTATTGTTAAAAGATAATCCTCCAAAACACTTTTTTGACTAATCGGTATGACTATTCTTTTTTTTATAAACAAACACCTATTTAGGTGTTTTAAACTTTTAATTTATTATTTTGTATTCTTTTGACGACTTTCTGCTACAATATTATTATAATTATAAAAAAGGAGTAATAAAAAATGAGACAAATTAAAGATATAAGCTTAAAAGATGTGAAATTTTCCATAGAGGGGGTGTCTGAGAATGATGTTCGCTTAGATGGATTGAAAATTTCTTTTAATCCACAACATGAAGATAAAATTCACTATAAATCAACAGGAGAGATTGTTAGAGTTTTCCCAACTGACTTATCAATGACACTTGACAATAAGACTACAGGTGTTGTTTTTGGTCTTTTATTAGAAACTGTATCATCTTATCTCCATAGTATTCGGTCAAAGGTTATCTCAAAAGATATTGTTGAAGTCGTAACATCAAGATTAGATAATAAGTATGGTGTTAGAATTAGAATTTCAAAATATTTTTTTAGAGAGGGTGATAAGGCTCGGTCAAAGGTCTCATTTGCATTTTTTAATTTAGAGACTCAGGAAGAGGTTGTCAACATTTCATTCTCAAAAAGAGATGTTCAAGTTATATTGAGTTTATTTCGTTCTGTTACAGCAGAATTTGATAGAGATTATGGAACATTTATTGTTGGAAAATATGTTGATTCTGAAACAAAAGATTTATTGGAGACATCACAAAACATAAATCTTGCAAAAATTGACAACTCGATTGTAATTGGTGATGTTTGGCTTCATGGTCAAGAAATATTAAATATGCAATACACCATAAATGAATTAGTAAATACACTGCAAATAGAATCAAAATTAGACTCATTACGTTCAAAATATAGACAAGTTAGACTTTTTGAACAAGATGATATTCTTTATTTAGAGCTTTCTAAAATGAATGACAAGCACGATTCGGTATGGGATAAAAATTTAGTAATCCCTTTAACTAGAGATTTTTTAGCAATGTTTTATCTTTATGCAAATATGGATATATTATCAAAAATCCCTGAAAATGAATTTCAAGACACTGATGTTGATGAGTTATCAACTAAATATGAAATATTTCCTGGAGAGAATATAAAATTCCACGTTTCAATGAAAGAATCAATTTTATCACTTGCTGTTAGAGATAGAAGAAAAACTGATGATAAAAAAATGTTGCTATTTGGGTCTGCGAAATCTTCTGCATTTTGTGCACCAAGTGAAAATGAGGGTGAGCCAGGACTTGAAAACTTTATTATATCTCATGCATCTGGAGACCCTGTTTATGTTCCATTATTACAAACATTTAAAATCGACTTGAAAGACCAATGGAAGAAACTTTTAAGAGCTTTGAGTATGGCTTATACACAAGAATATACAAAATATAGACCAAGAAACTTGGTTAAGTTTTTTGTTTTAAATGTAGACCAAAATGGTAGATTCAAATATCAATTTACAATTTCGTCAGACCCAGCAAATAAAGCACCTGCTGTTCTAATTATTGAAAAGTTTAAAATAGAGAATCGTGAAGAAGTTTTTGTTGGTAGATATAGACAACCACTATTTAAACGTTATGTTTACCAATTGATGACTTTGATTATGACTACAGCTCATGAGATGGATTATGTTCGTTTTAGCGAAGAGTTTAAATCTGCTGAGTTAATGTCTTTCTCTTACAAAAGTTTTTCAAGAGTTCAGGAAGTTAAAAAATCTAAAATGATAGATTATGGGATTGAAAGAAATAAAGATGATAAAGTTCTTTTTGGAGCATTAAATAATCCAAAACTATCAACATACTTAACTAATATGGATAGAGCTTTAATTACAGCTAGTTCTGAATTCAAGTTATTAAATGGGTATTGGCTTCCAATTGTTTCTGAGAAGATTGCCATATCTCAGGATGGGTATTTAAGAGATATGTTCTCGGAATTGAATATGGAAGACCCAGAGCATGGTTTCGGTGTAGATTGGGCAACTGTTCTTTATTTTGGAGCGAGAGTCTAATTATGTTAAGTGCGAAGGAGATTTTACGATTAGAGATTTTTAAAAAATCTCTTTCCGACAAAGAAAGAGATGTCTTACTAAAGTTCTCTAATGATGAATTACTCGCGATACTTAATAAAGCTGTTCTGCCAAATGCCTACAGTATAAATGCTGTTAAAAACACTCACTTTTTTGGTAGAATTTTTCATAATAGTAGAGATGTCGAACGATTTTCAAAAGATATTCTTGGATTAGATATATTACTTATTAATTTATCTAAGATTGAACGAACGTTAATAAAATTCGGAGCATTAAAAGGTTTCTCAACACCTAGTTGGCAAACACAAATGTATAGATTTATTCACACACCACTAAATCTTGATAATAGAACTTTGGGTGGAAGAAAACTTGTATATTCAAGAACTTTTGAAGAAATCTTTCCATTCATATATAAAATAATAAAAAAAGGAGAAAAAAATGACAGATTCCCTAAATTTTAATGAGGAAAACAAATTAAAACCAATCCTCACCATGAGTCAGCTTGTTAGTTGTAATTTAGTTTCAGAGGCAATTCTTCATATAAGAGTTGCTCGAAGTAAATCGTTAGAAAAAACAACAAAACAACAAATCCCACAACTAAATACATCAGATAGAGTTTTAAATAAAGCTTATATGGATTTTGCTGAAATCATTCAATACAAAATGGGACTTCTACTTGTTGCAAAAAGATGTTTTGATGATATTGAAAAGTATAATTTCGCATCTGATAAGTCAATTAATAAAACTTCTCAAATAGATACTGAACATCTTCGCTTCGCTTATAACGCAGATTTTGCAAAGCTAGAAAATGTTAATTTAAAAGACCATACTTTACGTGTATTTGATAATGCTTTAGCTGTGGCGAAGAAAAATGGTGGTCGATCAATTAAAGTTGGAATACCTCTACTTGCAGCACTACTCCATGACTTTGGGAAGTCTGTATTACTTCGGGAAGAATTACTTGGTATTGAAACAGGTGATGCTACTCGAAAACATGCGTTAGTCTCAAAGCTTTATGTTGATAATATCTTAGCTCATGAATTTAAGTCTTCAATTGATTCAATTGATATGATTTCTATGCTTGTTGAACATCACCACCCTGCAAGTAAGAAAATTCAAAAGAATGAAGATATTCAATTTATTATGGCTGCCGACAAACAAGCCAGAGACCACGAAATAAAACAAGTTCGTCAAGAGATGGCTCAAAACAACTAATATTAAACATCCCCAACTTGGGGATTTTTTTGTATTCTCTATGAATTACATGATTCTATAATGCAAGTTTCCAATATTTGCATAAGTTCCTGATATCTTTCCTTTTTTACACACTTAGGGCAATCGTGATTAACCCCAAGATAGCTTTGAATATCAACCTCTTGTTTCAATACAGCACTAAGTAATTCATTTAAAAATAGAAATGACTCACTACTTCCTAATGAATATTTTTGTGATGAGTTTAGGACTCCAACGGCTCTTTGGGTTGTTCTTGTTTTTCTTAAGCTCAACGCTCCTAATCCATTAAATTTTGGGTCGATTACATTGCTGAATCTACTCGAATTTAAACCATACATAAATATCTGAGATAGAAGAAATCTTTCTCGATTACTTACATGATTCACATTCTCAATTAGATTCAAGACTCTCAGAATGAGAGCAGTTTCAATATTTCTTTTAGTTATTGTCGGAGTCACCTCTTTAAAGAATTCTTGAAATGCCCCATCTAACAATTTTTCTTGAAAAAAAGAGAAGTTTATATCTAATAGGATAGTCTCTCGACTAAAATATATTAATGAACTATTTATAAATTGTTCATTAATTTTGCCAAATGAATCGAAGAGTAGGTGGTGATGTTTTGCCGAAATAACTTTCTTTAAGAAATTCATCTTAACCTCGATACTTTCTTCTTTACTTACTATTTCGTTTGCTTCTTTTGAAATTAAAACTCGCAACATGTGCGTTAGGAAGTATGTCTTCCCGACCCGTTGTTGTTTTAGCATAAACGATTTTCCAACTCGTAGAAATATGAGCCGTAAAAGCCTTATGTCATTTACTCCCCTAGGAGTGTTCGGGTTCGGAGCTATCGATATCTCCGTAACTAATCCTCTAACCTCTTTACTAATGTTCTCTGTTTTCATTTTTAAACCTTAAAAAAAATCTACGACAAAATTCATTGTCGCGAGTTTTGTTATAAGCCTTAAATCTAAACTCAACAACCCATCGTTTATTTTTATTCAGTTTCTTTAGGAATTATTCATTGATTTTCTTCTGAATCTCAATTAGGGAGTTTTTTCTTTAAAAATGGCAGAACTATCGTTATTTAAAAAATTTTAGAGAAGCTGAAGACTTTAACTTGTTTTCGCTGTTTTGAAAAGTTTTACTATACATCTATCACATTTTTATATATCTTTCAATTTATGATGCTTTTTCAGCTCTTATAAG
>Ga0256827_10000149_pt1 | contig 39005 bp, 40 predicted proteins | sample CV84metaG_FD_185977 | JGI IMG/M metagenome (GOLD analysis project Ga0256827, IMG submission 185977) | Hydrothermal vent microbial communities from East Pacific Rise, Pacific Ocean - CV84 | ecosystem: Environmental > Aquatic > Marine > Hydrothermal vents | place: Pacific Ocean: East Pacific Rise... | reverse complement strand
CTCATTATTAAGGCTATTTTGTCGCTTTTCAAGTTCAAGAATATTGCCTAATTTAAACTCTTTTGAAAAAGAGACCTCATACTCCAATCCCGACTCTCTTGCCCCTTGGTTTTGAGAGAGCGATTGATTATACGTCAAAGGAGCTGTTTGCATTTGTGCCAAATTTGCCGACTCCAATGCCAACTGCTCTGCTTTAATGGTTTGTTCTATCAATTGAGGCTGTTTTGCATTCGCAACAATCTCATCTAAAGTCACAGCACCCAAATGAAGGGTACTAAAGAGTACAACGATTATTACTGTTTTTTTCATTTTTTCTCCATAATCGAGCCATCAAGGGCATCAATTTTAACATGACAAGTGGACATATAGATAACGTAAAAGAGTCGTGAATCATGGTATCTAAGCTTTGAATACTCAATAGATTCTCTACATGCTTCTTTAGCTAACTGCTCTGCTTTATCTAATTTTATAGTGGCTATATGCTTAAGCCGTTGTTGGTATCGTAACTTTCCAGAGAACGAGTGACTATAATTTCGTATTTTTGACATCTGTGATGGTGTTAATTCTTGGGCTTGAAGGGCTGAGAATAGTAGTGTTATAGAGAGTAATCTTTTCATAACTGTTCCTTAATATATAAAAGTATCAATGAATCAGTAGGTTCAACTTTATCGAATCCACGGAAACAAGCTTGTAAATGGGTGAAGGGGTATTAAGAAATTATGCTTTAGGAGGTTTAAAAGAAGTTTCAAGTACCATTAAGGGTGGGTATTTTATATCCGAGACAGGTTGGATGTGAGCAGGGACAAAGAGTTGCTCTTCACTTATATTTAGCAGAGCTGAAAAGTGAAAGAAATGGTGGAAGGTCTCTGTTTTATAGCAGTCATCACTCTTATCCAGTACCTCTACTTTAGCACAACAATCGGTGCTAATTTGCGAAGGAATGGTAAAATCGTGAAAGATATTGAGAAGAAGTGAAAACAATACTACTGTAAAAATAATTTTAATTTTCATCGGCTTCTCCTCTATTTAGTTGATAATAACATCATAACCAAATAAAATTAAGTTTCACTAGAAGAATTATGAGAATCATTATATTTTAGTGAAACAACGTTCTTTTTAGGTAATCGCCAACATTCGTTCCAATGCCAAGTTTGCATATTTGACCGTATGTGGGTCAACAACTATTTCGTTGATTGGTTTATTATCTTCTATTGATTTTAACGTTAAGTATAAATCTTCTAATGTTGTTTCGTTCATGGTTGGACACTCTGGTTTGGTTGACGAAAGAACATAGGTGTTTCCTTGACGCATTCTATTAACTAAATTATACTCTGTACCAATAGCTACTTTTTCTTCGGGGTCAAGGTCATTTACATATTTGATAAGTTGAGAGGTAGAACCTGCAAAATCAGAAGCATCGACAATTTTTGGGTCACACTCTGGGTGTACGGCTATTTTTATACCTGGAAATTTATTTCGGTAAAACTCAATATCATCAAGAGTAAAGAGTTGGTGTACCGAACAGAAACCATCAAAACAGATAACGTCTGCCTCTTTTGGGTCGCACTCCCCTACCCCAATAACACAAGATTTAAGCCCCATAGAGTTGGCAAAATTCTGCCCTAAACATCTGTCTGGAACAAATAGAATTTTTTTCCCTGACTCCAAACCTTTTTCGATTATTTTATACGCATTTGAAGAGGTACAGACCATTCCACCCATCTCCCCTACTTTTGCTTTTACCGATGCATCTGAATTGATGTAAGTAATTGGTAAAATATTCTCTTTGGGAATACCTCGTTCTACCATATAGTTTACCGAATCATCAAAATAGGAACCATCAATCATTCTCGCCATAGCACAACATGCAATCTTTGGCATAAGCACTCTTTTTTCAGGAGCAATTACTTTAACACTCTGCCCCATAAAACCAACTCCACAAAAGACAACCCATGGATTCGTATCAGCTTTACATTTTCGAGCCAACTCTAGGCTGTCTCCTGTAATGTCTGCCATTTCAAATACTTCGTCTCGTTGATAATAGTGTCCTACGACAGTTACTGGCAACTCTTTTTTCAATCTTTCAATCTCTGCCTTGTAGTCTATGCTCATATTTTATGCCTTAAGATAATTTTTAGGAAAAAATACCATATTTTTAGTTAAAATTGCGATAATTATTTAAACAACATCAATATTTTATGGAGATTTTATGAATTCTTTAAATCTTGTACTCTATTTGAGTGCTTATCTTTTAGCCGCTGTTCCTTTTGGATTTATCTTAGCAAAAGTTTTTGCTGGGGTTGATGTACGAAAAGAGGGCAGTGGAAATATTGGAGCAACCAATGTTCTACGCGTACTCAAAGAGAAAGCTCCTCATTTAGCAAAAAAACTAACCATCATTACCTTTGCTCTTGATGCAACCAAAGGTGCTATTATTGTCTTGATTGCCATGGCACTGGGTGCAGAACCTGCTGTGCTTTGGACGATTGCTGTTCTCTCTGTTTTAGGACACTGTTTTAGCCCATTTTTAGGATTTGAAGGTGGAAAAGGTGTGGCTACTGGCTTTGGTGTCTTGTTAGTACTTTTACCTATCCCTTCTCTTATTGCTATTGCAACATGGTTGATTGCAGGAAAAGTTCTAAAAATCTCTTCTCTCTCTTCTCTTATTGGATTGATTGCACTCATTATCTCTGCATACATGATGTATCCAACACTTCCTGGAATTCATGCTCATGCACCCATGATGATTATTGCATTTATCATTTTTTATAAACATATTCCTAATATTACCAGACTGATTAAGCGAGAAGAGACTAAAGTCGTATAATTTGAACAATTATGAGAAGAAATACATGACCATACATATAGAAAAGTTAGAGATTTCAGCCATTATTGGTATTTTGGATTTTGAACGAATCACAACACAAACCGTAATCGTTGATGCCCACATTGACTATTACTATAAAGAGAATCAATTTATCAATTATGCTGAAGTTATTTCTATAATAGAGACAATGATTATCAGCAAACAATATCAACTCTTAGAAGACGCATTAACAGACATTCAACAAAAAATACTACAACGATATAGAGAGATTATCAAGCTCAATCTAAAAATTTCTAAGCCCAATATTATTAAAAATGCTACCGTTGCCCTCTCTTTAGAGTACTTCAGTAAAAATTAAGACAACTAAACATGAAAAAACCTCATAAAACACACTGAAACAAACAGAAACATTTAAAACTTTTAGTAAATACTTATGAATTATCTCTATTTCTTTAAAAAAACTTTAAAGTATTGTATTTTTGTGTTATAATATTAAAAAAAATACAACTAAAAGGAACTTCAAATATAATGAGAATTTTAATAATAGAAGATGAAGTAACACTAAGCAAAACCCTATCTGATGGACTTAAAGAGTTTGGATACCAAAATGATGTAGCAGGAAACATCAAAGATGGAGAATACTATCTAGGTATTAGAAATTATGATTTAGTGTTACTTGACTGGATGCTTCCAGATGGAAATGGTATAGATATGATTACAAAACTTAAAGCAAAAGTACCTAAAACAGCTGTAATTGTACTTTCGGCAAGAGACGATAGAGACAGTGAAATTGAAGCACTTAAAGCAGGTGCAGACGATTACGTAAGAAAACCTTTTGATTTTGAAGTATTGACGACAAGAATTGAAGCAAAATTACGTTTTGGTGGTTCAAATATTATCGAAGTAGATGAGCTTGTAATTAACCCTGAAGAAGAAAAAATTATCTACGAAGGCACAGAAATTGAACTTAAAGGTAAACCTTTTGAAGTCTTAACTCACTTGGCAATGCATAAAGATCAAATCGTATCAAAAGAACAACTTTTAGACGCAATTTGGGAAGAGCCAGAATTGGTAACACCAAACGTTATTGAAGTAGCAATTAATCAAATTAGACAAAAAATGGATAAACCATTGAACATTACAACAATTGAAACGGTCAGAAGAAGAGGTTATAGATTTTGCTTTCCCAAAGGAGCTTAAAAAACCGTTTTGTCATTGAACTTTCTGTTTCAATGACAGCCATTCTTCTTTTTGCCATTATCATACTCTCTATCTATTTCTCAATTACTTTAAAAAACAATATTAAACAGGATATGAATACCCAAGCATCCTACATTATAAATACCTATTCTACCCAACAAGAGTATGACGAAAACATCAATAAAAAACTTCTAAAAAATCTATCTGGCTATGAAATATTCATCTTATCTGATGAAAACTACAACAGACAAAAAAGTATTGTCGGGTATACCCAAGCAGGAGATAAATTCTTAGAACTTACAAAACACTACCCTCATAACAACAAATACGTGAAAATAAAACGAAACATCTCAAATGAAGAGGGATTGATTAGCAATATTTACTCCATTGTTTTAGTGATGATTTTTTTAGGTATTATTTTTATTATATTCTTTTCCTATATTCTTTCTAAAAAATTGATGCAACCTTTGGAACTATTAACCCATCGTTTTACCAACATGAATGAGAGCATGCTTCAATATTTAGATTTAAAAGATTTACCCATTGAATTTTCAAAGTTAGGAGAGTCAATTAACTTTTTAATTACAAAAATTCAAACCTTTATTAACTATAGAAAAGAGCTGTATGTAGGAACAGCACATGAACTAAAAACCCCTTTAGCCGTTATGCGTTTGAAAAATCAGATTACACTAATGAAACACAAACAGCAAGATAAAATCAAAGAGACCTTGCAACAAAATATAGAATCCATAGATACCTTGAACTCCATGATTCATAATATTTTAGAGTATGGACGTGCAGAAGGGGCTCAATTTGAACAGCCTCAACGTATTAACCTTATTCGTTTTATGGCAAGCAAAGCAGAAGAGTATGAACTTTTAGCACAATCTCAAAATAGAAATTTTATGTACCATTTTTCGGTTTCTGATTTTAGAGTCAATGTTCAACCTCTACTCTTTATGCAAATTTTTCAGAATTTTATTCAAAATGCACTACGATTTACTCCTGAAAATGCCTTGGTTCGCATAGAAACACGAATGGATAAAGAGAACTTTATAGTAGAAATTATAGATGAAGGAGTTGGTATAGATGAATCAAAAGACCTGTTTGCTCCTTTCCAACGTTCTCAAGAATCTACGGGTGCTGGATTGGGACTATTTTTAGCACAAAACGCTGCTCAATCCATGGGTGTACTCATAAATATAGAAAACCGACCCGAGAATGAACAGGGTGCAATTGCAAGTATTCGTTTCCCTCTAAATCGTTTTCTTCTTAAAGATTAATTTTTATTTTTAAAATAATTTTAATCTTTTTTTCTTTATTAATCTAAATCTAAATGATTTTTAAATAACTCATAAGCTTTGTTAAGATATAAATCGGAACACATAATAAACTATAAAGTGAGTATATAAATGGCATTATTAATTGCAAACGACTGTATCGCATGTGACGCATGTAGAGAAGAGTGTCCAAATGAATCAATTGAAGAGAACGACCCGATATACCTTATTGATCCAGATCGCTGTACAGAATGTGTAGGTCATTATGATGAACCTCAATGTATTGCTGTCTGTCCCGTTGATTGTATTGGTTCTGATCCAGACAATGTAGAAACCGTTGAAGAGTTAAAATTTAAATTTTCTCAACTAGAACTTGAAGTCTAAATTTCAACATGCATCCCTGTACTGCTGTCATTGATATTGGTTCAAACTCTGCTCGCTTGGTTATTTACCAAGAGAGCAGTCAATATGGCTTCCATCTAATATGCGAACGAAAATCAAAAGTTCGTATTGGAGAGGGAGCGTATCAAGCCAATGGATTTCTTCAACCTATTGGTATTAACAGAGCTTATTTAGCTCTTAAAGAGTTTATCTCTACGACAAAACACTACCCCGTATCTAAAATTATCTGTGTCGCAACCTCTGCCTTACGTGATGCACCCAATGGAAAAGCATTTACTCAATGGATTAAAAAAGAGCTGAATTTAGACATAGAGATTATAGATGGGAAAAAAGAAGCCCTCTTTGGAGCGATTGCTGCACAAAATCTTCTGCCTATTCAAAATGGGATTACCATTGATATTGGTGGAGGTTCTTCAGACTTAGCGTTAATTAAAAATTCAAGAATCATAGATACCTATTCCTTAAATATTGGTACAGTTCGATTAAAAGAGCTTTTTTTTGATACAAATAAATCCATAGAAGAAGCCCATAATTTTATCAAGAAAGAGATGGATTCCCTTCCTTCTCATTTTAGGGCAAAACAAGTCATAGGTATTGGAGGAACAGCAAGAACGCTTTCAAAAGGAATTATGAAGCTTACAGCCTACCCTATGGAAAACATTCATGCATTTTCGTATAAAATAAAAAAACATCAAGAGTACTTTGAAAATATCGCCCAAGCTAAAATTGAATTCTTACCCTATTTACACTTGCCAAAAGGTCGTTTTGATACCATACGAGAAGGAACGCTCATTTGGCAAAACATTTTAGAGCATGTGGGTGCAAAGAGCATTATGACCTCAGGAGTAGGTGTACGAGAAGGGGTTTTTTTACATCATTTCCTAAAAAATGATAATTTTACATTTCCTACGAATATAAATCCCAGTATTGAAAGTATTTTAGACCGTTTTCAAAACCATACTATTTATACTAAAAAGCGTGAAGAGAATGCATTAAAACTCTTTAAGCTTTTTTTTAAAGAAGGACATCTCAAACAACAATACCAAAAAGAGCTTCAATATGCAATTAGGCTCTCTCCTATTGGTTATAAATTTAATATTTATCAATCCTTCCAGCACACTTTTTACGTTGCGATGCAAGAGCTAAACTACGGTATAACCCATAAAGAGTTGTTACTAACAGCAATGATATTACGTTTTGGAGGAAAAGGACTTTATAAAAAAGAGATTTACAATGAATACAAAAGCTTACTTCCAAACAAAAGAAGATTGGGGTATCTGAGTTTTATCTACACCATCATTACAACCCTATTTGACCAGACGGCAATTAAAGATTTTGATTTTATATTAAAAGAAGACACTTTGACAATTATTGCCAAAGGTTCTCTCTATTTGGCAAAAGAGAGTCTGGAAGAGATAGAGAGACCAAAAGGATTAGAACTACAAATCATAGATAAGAAAGAGATTCCTTCCTATAATTTTTAGTAAAACGAAAGTTTTACTTAAAACTTTCGTCCCATTGTAAACTCAAAGCTTGAGGTTCTATCTAAATCATCAGGATTTCTTCCTCGTGCAAACACTAAGTTGATTGGTCCCATTGGAGAGAACCACTCTAACGAAACACCATATCCTTCTTTTGTAATTTCATCTACTTTATCTCGTCCTACCATACCGTAGTCATAAAAGAATGCCAAACGCATCTTCGCAGCTTTAGACAAAGGTATACTTGCCTCAACCGTATTGACAATACTTTTTCGACCACCTAAATATTGTCGAGATTTTCGACCTTCAGCATCAACAGCATCAATATGAGGAGCAATAGAATACGGTTCAAACCCTCTAACTGAACCAATACCACCCATAAAGAGCTTTTCAGGAAGAGAGATTTGACCTTGGTCTTTTAGAGCTGTTGCACGAAACTTATAACGTAAAATTAAATCATAGTCAATTAAATCTTCTAAACCGTAATAAGCACCAAATTTAAATCCTGCTTCCAAGAATTTTTCATCGCCACCAACACCTGTATAACCTAATGAACCACCAAGAATAATTCCCTCTCTTGGAACGTAAAAGTCATCTGTAGAGTCATAGGTTAAGCCAACAGAAAAGGTACTCTTAGCATAATTTAAATCCTCTTGTCCAAAAATACTGTAAGTTTGGAAATCGGTACTATTTTCATCTACATTGGTCTTATTTTTACTGTAGTTATAGTTTAAGGAACCATAGAGATTACGGGTTAACTGCTTACCAAGATTAACACCTGCTCCAATACTCTTTTGGTCATACGTTGTGTATTGATACTCACTTTGGTAAATATTTACACCCAAACTGTAGTCACTGTCCCATACTCTTGGATTATTAAAGGAGAGTGAATAGTTAACCGATATTTTAGAAATATCAAAAGAGATAGCAGCATTGATACCTGAACCCATAATGTTTCTATCCGACAAAGATGCTGAAACCATTGCTCCTTGATAAGATCCATATCCACCACCTGCTTGAATACTTCCTGTCGCTGTCTCTTTTACTTTAACCAACAGATTAGAGTGGGTTGAGTCTACCTTTTGTTGTTCAATAGAAACATTTTCAAAATACCCTCTTCGCCCCAAGGCACTTTTAGAATCTTTTAAATCGGTTTGAGAAAATTGGTCTCCAGGAGCCAAATAAATATCCCTACGAATAACTCGGTCTCGTGTCGTATGGTTACCCGAAATAATAACATCATTAATGGTTACAATATTACCAGGAATAATAGTATATTGAATATCTACCGTATGATTGTTTGTATTCTTTTGAAAGTCTGGCTTCACTCGAACATTGGCATAACCCAAATTGGCTACTTGTTCTTTTAAATACGCCATGTCTTTACGAAGTTTATTAATATTAAAGGTTTTTCCCTCTAAGGCTGTAAACTCTTTTGTAATCTCATTAAGTTTTAAACCATCAACAGCACCAAGAACACGAATACTGTTAATCGTGTATGGCTCTCCTTCAGAGATTTGATACGTTACATCAGCCTTATATGAACCACTATCTATTCGCATTAATGGATCCGATACCGTTGCATCTAAAAAACCATTTTGCATATAAATATCTTTGGCTCTAAATCCATCATAAGCAAGCTGATCCATATGAACAACTCCATTATTTAAACCTGGAAGCCACCCCATAAAGTCTTCTTCTTGGTTGGCCAATGCTGTTTCAAGATCATCGGTAGGAATTTTATCTGCACCTGCGAAATCAATGTGTTCAATATAGATTTTCTCGCCTTTATTGACCTCGAAGACTAAAGCAATGCTCTCCTCTTTAGGTTCAACATCAATCTCTACTACCGTATCGTAATAGCCCTCTGCTTCAATTTTTTTAATCAATTTTTTCTTTGCTGTTTGAACTTTAACAGCATCGTATAAATCTCCTTTACGAAGACCTATAGAGGTAAAAAGTGCCTCTTGTTCATCTTCGGAACTGTAGCCTTCCATTTGAAGTTTAGAGATAACAGACTTTTCTTTAAACTGATACACCAAGCTACCATTTTTAGTAGCAGACACCACAATATCAGAGAAATACCCCTGAGAATAGAATTTTTTAATTGATTCATCAATTTTATTAATATCAAAGGTATCACCTACATGGATACCTGATATTTCTGTTGCCACATCTTTTGAAAGGTGGAGTAATCCATTATATTCTATAGAAGTAATGTTTTGAGCCAAAAGGATAGAGCTAAGCCCAATAGATAAAGTAAAAAGTTTGTTCATATAATTAATTGTTCCTTAAAGAATTTTTTATCTTATAATCAGTGGCATTAGTGTATCTTTTTTTCACTAAAAAAGTGCTATAATTCACAGAAAATTTAATAAGGGTATAGATGAATATAGGAATTGTCGGTCTTGGACTGATGGGAGGTTCTTTGGGTTTAGCACTCAAGAAAATTCCAAAAAAATACAACGTCATTGGATATGACCATAACAAAAGGCATCAAGAAGATGCACTTGAACTACAACTAATCGACAGACTTGCTCATGATTTTGCTGAGATTAAAACCTGTGATGTTATTGTATTAACCATACCTGTTGATGCAATTATTAGAACCACTCAAAATTTACAAGATATTCATAAAACATGTACAATTATTGACTTTGGTTCAAGTAAAGAGAAAATTGACGATGCCATTCCACAACAGATACGTCCAAATTTTGTCACAGCACATCCTATGACAGGAACCGAAAAGTTTGGTCCAACAGCAGCCATAGAAGGGCTTTATGATGATAAAATCATGGTTGTCTGCAATCAAGAGAAAAGTGCTGAGGCACAACATAAGATTGCTTTAGAAATTTTTTCAGACATTCATGCAAAAGTTGTCTTTATGGGAGCAAAAGAGCATGATAGACACGCAGCGTTTATCTCACACATGCCCCACGCTGTTAGTTATGCTCTTGCAAATTCAGTGATGAAGCAAGAAAATCCCGAAAGTATCATTGCACTAGCAGGTGGTGGATTTAAAAGCATGAGCCGTATCGCCAAAAGTTCTCCAACCATGTGGGAAGACATTTTCCGACAAAATAAAAATAACCTCTTGGAATCGTTAAATACTTTTAATCAAGAGATGAAACGTTGTCAAGAACTAATAGAGAAAGAAGAGTGGGAAAAACTTCATGCATGGATGAGTAATGCCAATAAACTTCATGATGTACTCTAGGTAAAATGTTTTTGAAAAACATAATATATTATATTTAATTTCCATATATTTAATAATTTTTTATTTTAATAAAAATTTTATTTTTTACAAGGGTTTTTTAGATTTCTCATGCTAGAATAGGAAAATTAAATTAATCTTATAATAAATAGAAGGTTTCAATAATGCTTAATACAACTAAATTTTCACAAAAAATAATTATTTCTAAAGAGAGTTTTGATACCCAAAATTCTCATAAAATTATTGATTCAAATATCCAGTACCTTACCAAGCTTTTTCAAAACAATATTCCAGACAGCGAAATTTGTGAAGAGGCACTAAAGAGTTACTATGTCGATTACTACTTATCGCATATTAAGTATGGAGGATTTTCAAATTTTCGAAAACATATTGAAACTCGCCCTAAAACACTCTACTACATCAAAGAGGGTCTTAAAAGTATAGGAGCTAAAAACCATTTAGAACTACTGATTCATGCCATTCAAATAGATTATGAAACTCTGCAATCCTTTGCACTCTTTAAGACGCTATTTTTAGAATTTCAAGAGAAAGAGAGCCTTGTAGAGCTAAACAGTCAATGGATTATCCAACACCCACAACTGCTTGTTATCGAAGAGACGGATTTAAACCTTACACTTACAGAACATATTGCTTCTATAGGAACAGAAAATCGACATACAAAAATCATTAAAGAGCTATGCAGTATCGCCAATGAAGAGTTTATCCGAATTACAGCAGGCGACAGTAATAACCTCTATAATGATGGGTCATGGTATTTTAAAACCGACAGGGGTTACTACTATATGGTAGAAAAGAATCATCTTGCAACCATGTACGATTCAACAACCAAAGAGGCTGTTGTACGAGGAAAGGTCTCATCAACTCACCCTATAGAAAAAGAGTATCGGTCGATTTTAACCAAACTTTTAAGCTAACGTCTTTTTTTATAGTACTGAACTACTAAAAGCCCAACGCCCACAAGCCCAAAAATAAAAATGATAGACCCAATGATAACTTCATTGGGTATAGGCTGACTTAAATCAAACATCATTATGCTTCTAGTTTTTCAACAACTTCTGCACAACGTCCACAAGCCTCTTCTTCGGAATCAGAAGTAAATCTCCAACATCGTGGACATTTTGCTTTTTGTGCTTTATGAACGGTAAATTTCATTCCATTAAGTTCAAATGCTCCAACCTTTTCACTGCTAGACTCTGTTCTAAGAGCAGAGACAATAAACCAATCTTCTAAGTTTTTAGAATCTTTAATCTCAAAAGCAGAAGCATCGCCCACAATTTCAAGCTCTAAAGTAGACTTAATAAGTTTCTCTTTTTTAAGTTTATCAATGGACTCCGAGAATTTAGCTCTAGCTTCAATTAATATTTTATCGTCAAACACAGCACCTACATCAGGAAGCTCTTCATAAACTAAATCGAATACCGATTCCATGTCGCCTTTTACAATCGCTGGAGCGTAATCGAGTACCTCATCAATAGTATAAGTAAGCACAGGAGCAACCAATGCCATCATCGCTTTTGACATAAGTACCATTGCTGATTGAGTTGACTCACGTGAGGCTGAATGTTTCGCATCACAATAAAGGCTATCTTTGGTAATGTCCATGTAGATACCACTTAACTCATTGGTTACAAAGTTATTCAGTGTGGCAAAACCTCTTAAGAAATCATACTCTGTAAACGAAGCATTTACCGAAGCAAAGACCTCTTTAGCACGACTCAAAATCCATCGGTCAAGCTCGCCATATTCACTTGGTTCTACAATTTTCTCTAAACCATCCACATTTGCCATCAAAAATCTAAAGGTATTTCGCAGTTTTCGGTACTGCTCTGCTGTCTGTTGTAAAATTCCATCAGAAATTTTTAAATCAGACTGATAGTCTGAAAGTGCTACCCAAAGACGTAAAATCTCTGAACCATATTTTTTGATAACCTTATCAGGAGCAATAACATTCCCCTTAGATTTACTCATCTTCTCGCCCTTAGCATCCACAGTAAATCCGTGAGTGATAAGCGTTTTGTATGGCGATTGTTGATGAATAGCCGAACTTAAAAGCAGTGAGGTTTGAAACCATCCTCTGTGTTGGTCACTTCCCTCAATGTACAATGAACTAGGATACTCTCCTGCATCATAATTTCCACTCTCTAAAACAGCATTCCAAGTAGAACCACTGTCAAACCATACATCTAAAATATGCCCTACTTTTTCAAGCTCATCTGCCCCATATTTACAATCAGGATGCAACAGTTCAGCAATCTCCATGTCGTACCAAACATCTGTACCTTTTGCTTCAAAAATATCAGCAATAAAGTTCAAAATATTTTCATCGAAGAGAACCTCTTTGGTAGCTTTTACTCTAAAGAAGGCAATTGGAACACCCCAATCTCGTTGACGAGAGATACACCAATCAGGACGACCTTCAACCATTGGTTTTAATCTGTTTGCTGAACTTTTTGGATAGAAAGCCACATCATCAAGAGCTTTTAACGAAGCCTCTCTAAGCGTATCATCCGAACCTACAGGCTTATCATCTACCGAAATAAACCATTGATTGGTTGCTCTATAAATCAGTGGTTTCTTTGTTCTCCAACAGTGTGGGTACGAGTGGGTAAATTTACCCACTTTTAAAAGTGCCTCTCCAAGAAGCTCTAAAATAGGCTCATTGGCTTTAAAAATATGCATTCCCACAAACTCTTCTGGATTTGGAAGTAAATTTAATCCTACTACAGATTCATCATAACATCCTCGCTCATCCACAGGCATAACCACTTCAAGACCATTTTTAAGCCCTACTTTGTAGTCATCTTCTCCATGCCCTGGGGCAGTATGAACACAGCCTGTACCACCGTCCATTAAAACATGATCTCCAAGAACAATCTTTGAACTTCGTCCATTTAAAGGGTTAATTGCCAAAAGACCATCAAGCTCTGTAGCCGAAATTTTACGGCTGGAGTGACCTGCTACCACACCCTCTGCAATCATCGCATCATAACGTGCTTCAGCCACAATATGCCCATGCTCTCCAAGAACATACATCTCATCAGGATTTAGGGAAATTCCTGTATTCGCAGGAAGTGTCCAAGGTGTCGTTGTCCAGATAACAACCCCTGCTTTTCCCTCAATTCCAAGCTTCTCTTTTGCCAAATCAGAGAGTTCAAAATTCACATATAATGTATAGTCTTCTTTGTCTTCATACTCTACTTCGGCATCAGCCAATGCCGTTCGAGCAGCCCAAGACCAAAAAATAGGTTTATGACGCTCGACCAAAAGACCTTTCTTTGCCACTTCACATAAAGTTCTATAAATATTCGCTTCAAATTTAAAATCCATTGTCACATAAGGATTCTCCCAGTCAGCCATAATACCCAACTGTTTAAACCCTTCTCTTTGACCTTTCCACGCTTTATCAGCAGTCAATCGACAGATTTCTCTAAACTTAGAAGTCGAAAGCGTATCTTTTTTAGCCTTCCCCATCTTCTCTTCAACTTTTTGCTCAATAGGAAGCCCATGACAATCCCAACCTGGAATCATACGAACCGATTTACCTTGGAAATAGTTGTATTTTAAAATAATATCTTTAAGTGTTTTATTCAGAGCATGACCAATATGAATATCGCCATTAGCATAAGGAGGTCCATCATGAAGCGTAAACATCTCAGCCCCTTCACGCTTGGCTTTCATCTGCTCATACATACCAGCATCGTACCATGCTTTGTATCGTTTAGGCTCATTGTTTGGCAAGTTTCCACGCATTGGAAACTTTGTCTTTGGTAGTAGTAGTGTATCTTTAAATTCCATTTTTTATACCTAGTTAAATAATTGTCGGAATTATAGCTAAAAGATGGTTTGTGTATAATTACTCTATGAAAAAGAATACTACAAAACAAAACACTATAGAGATAATCAACACCTTAAAAGAGAGAAAACAAAGCATAAGCTTCGCCGAGAGTTGCACAGGGGGAAGAATTGCTTCAGCTTTTACAGCTATTTCAGGAGCTTCATCCGTACTTAATGGTTCGGTAGTGAGTTATGCGAATGAAATTAAATCGCAATGGCTAGAAGTTAAAGAGAAAACCCTTATAGATTATGGAGCAGTCAGTAAAGAGTGTGTAAACGGAATGCTTAATGGGATACTTAAAATGGCAAATGCTGATTGTGCAATTGCTGTTTCGGGAATTGCAGGACCGACAGGAGGTAGCGATGAAAAACCTGTAGGAACAGTCTACATTGGAGTTTCTTATCAAGATAAAATTCTAATAAAACATTATCTTTTTGAAGGAGATCGAGAGGCTGTTCAAGAGCAAGCAAAAGACACAGCAATAGCCCTTTTAAAAGAATTTTTATAAATTTCAATAAAACTCTTGACATCTAAAATATTATGAGCTATAATTCCGTCCACTTAATCACAAGGTTAAGTTGAAAACGTGACCTTTTAGCTCAGTTGGTAGAGCAACTCCCTTTTAAGGAGTGGGCCCATGGTTCGAATCCATGAAGGGTCACCACGTTAGATTTTTAATATTATAGGTGCGGTGGTAGTTCAGTTGGTTAGAATACCTGCCTGTCACGCAGGGGGTCGCGAGTTCGAGTCTCGTCCACCGCGCCACTTATGACCTTTTAGCTCAGTTGGTAGAGCAACTCCCTTTTAAGGAGTGGGCCCATGGTTCGAATCCATGAAGGGTCACCATTTTTTTATGAAGAATTGTCTTCAGCAGACGACTTATGAAACTTGTTTCATAGAAAATAGCTGTTTGGTCGCTTAGCTCAGTTGGTAGAGCGCTACCCTTACAAGGTAGATGTCACAAGTTCGAGTCTTGTAGCGACTACCATTAAAGTTATCTTCAACAGATGGCTAACGAAATCTATTTCGTTTTTTACAATCATTGTTAAAGGTTTCAAGATGACCCTTTCATCTAGTGGCCAAGGATATTGCGTTTTCATCGCAAAAACAAAGGTTCAAATCCTTTAGGGGTCGCCAAGTTTTTATCCAAACATAAAATAATAAATATACGGTCGCTTAGCTCAGTTGGTAGAGCGCTACCCTTACAAGGTAGATGTCACAAGTTCGAGTCTTGTAGCGACCACCATAACAATTATAGGTGCGGTGGTAGTTCAGTTGGTTAGAATACCTGCCTGTCACGCAGGGGGTCGCGAGTTCGAGTCTCGTCCACCGCGCCACTCTTTTTTAAAATCTAATTTTTTTCAATGTACTTAAAATAGTAATCCTTTCTCATTATATATATAATTTCACGTCAATTTTATTAATGGTGCGTTAAAAACAGCACCCTACGAGTTTATTTTTGTTACACTTTCAGATGATAAAAACACAAGATTACTTCAATAGACAAATTCAACTTTGGGGCGAAGAGACACAATCTTCTTTAACAAGCAAAAAAATAGCCATTATCGGGTCTGGTGGACTGGGTTGTAGCCTTGCCTTGGCATTAGGAACATCGGGTATTGGTCAAATTGACATGGTTGATTTTGACACGGTTGGTCTGCACAACATTCATAGGCAAGTGGCATTTACCCTAAAAGATGAACATCGTCTAAAAGCAGAAGTAACCGTTGAGATGATGGAAGCTAAAAACCCTTTTATTAAAGCTACTGCTCATACCATCGACTTTGAAGCATTTACAAAACTACAAAACAGTTACGATTTAATTTTGGATGCTACCGATAACCTCCCTACTCGCGAAGCCATAGATAAATATGCCAGAGAAAAAAATACCCCTTGGATATATGCCTCTGTAGAAGAGTTTAATGGACAGGTTTGTTTCTTTGATAAAGCCTCTTTTCAAGTCTTTAATATTAGTGACCACAAACCTGGTGGAATTACAGCACCCATCGTAATGCACATCGCTTCTCTTCAAGCCAACTTAGCTCTTCGCTATCTGGCAGGGCTTCCTGTTATTAAAGATAAACTTTATTACTTATATTTTAACAGCAATGGGGAACTTATTACACAAAAATTTGGAATGCCGACGGCTTAACTAGAGTGCTTAAAAGTTATTGTGTTAAAATAACGCAATAATTTTAAAGGATCTATTTATGAAATTAAAATTTCTTTCATTAATTGTGCTGATAGGACTCTTTATTGGATGTACTCAAGAGACACAAAATAAATTAAGTCGTTCTATTCAAAACTGGACAGGTACCAATGGTACGTTAGAAGTTTATGCAGGGGATAAACTGGTTAAAAAATTCATTAATATTGATAAACTTTCAACAGCTACAGGAACAGACGATGGAGTAACAAGACCTTACCGATTTGGTTATGGAATTTTAGACAAAAACTTTAATTCTAAAAAAGATGCAGGAGAAGAACGCGTCTATTTTGAATTCTCTGACTACTCAACAAGCTACATTTTTTACGAAGAAAAATAAATCAACTTAAAGGACAAAAACAATGAAATTCATCTCAACAAAAGAAGCACCCGCAGCAATAGGACCTTATTCTCAAGCAATCGTAGCCAATGGAATAATTTATACTTCAGGACAAATTGGAATGGATGAAACAGGTAAAGTTGTTGCTGATGATGTCGTAAACCAAGCACATCAAGTAATGAAAAACCTTTTTTATGTACTAGAAACAGCAGGGGCTCACTTTAATGATGTTATTAAAACTACTATATTCTTAACCGATATGGATGATTTTGCAAAAGTAAACGAAATTTATGCACACTATTTTGGACATCATAAGCCAGCAAGAAGTACTGTAGCAGTTAGTACACTACCTAGAAATGTAAAAATCGAAATTGAATGTATTGCTCTTGCAAATACTGACTATACGGTGTAATGAATCCATCTAACCTCTCTATTATAGTCTCAAAGATTGTTTTAGGAGGGTTATTTTTTTATTTTATCTACGTTTTAACTCAAGCTGTTTCTACGGTTAATCGTCGGCATATTTCAACCAAAGATGGTATATATATTAACAGTACCACAACAACTCCCGTAATTAAAGAGTTCGCAAAGATATTAACTAAAAACTGTAAGACCACGCGATGCTCAACGCAGAATATTTTAGACTATATCAGCAACATTCCCTATAAAATTAATAACTTCCAAGCCCACACCCCTCAACAGACTATTCAAAAAAATTTTGGCGACTGTGATGACAAAAGTAATTTGCTTATCTCTTTACTTCATGAAAAAAAGATAGAAAGTTATTTTGTTTTAGTACCTCATCATATTTTTGTTATTGTTCATTTGGATGAAGATTTACATCGAAAAGCACTCTATCTTAACGAAAAGAGATACTACATTTTAGAAAGTACAGCAAAAAATTCGCCTATTGGCTTCCCTCTACACTATCAACTCAATGAGATAGATGCTATTATAGAACCTTTTAAAAATAGAAAACTAAAGATTACTCATCTTGAATGGAAGCAATAAATAAAGCTTTTGTTATAATCTTTTATTAATTTTATAAATATAAGGAAAAGTAATGAAACAAGCAACCCAAGCACTTCATGCAGGTTACACTAAAGATTCTCAAAAAACAATGAGTGTCCCTATCTATATGTCAACAGCTTTCGATTTTGGTTCAGCTGATTTTGCAGCGAGTAGTTTTAATTTAGAGCAAGGAACAGACAATGTCTATACACGAGTAGGAAATCCTACCAATGCAATTTTAGAGAGAAGATTCGCAGAGGTTGAAGGAGGTAGTGGAGCGTTGGCTGTAGCAAGTGGTATGGGTGCTATTTTTTATGCTATCCTAAATATCGCTGATGCAGGAGACAACATCATTGTCTCGAATCAACTCTATGGAGGAACAGTAACACTCTTTAGCCAAACACTTAAAAGACTAGGGATTGAATCTCGCTTTTTTGATGTACATGATAGTGATAAAGTCGAAGCATTAGTTGATGCAAATACAAAATGTATCTTTTTTGAGAGTATCTCTAATCCAAGTATTGATGTCCCTAATTTTGATGAATTAATCAACATTGCTAACCAAAATCAACTTCTAACTATTGTAGACAATACCGTAGCAACGCCTATTTTATGTCAACCTCTACTATTGGGTGCCGATATTGTAGTACACAGTGCAAGCAAGTATACCACTGGGCAAGGAACAGCTATTGGAGGATTAATTGTTGAGCGAAAAGAGTTATCAACAAAAATAAAAGATAACCCTCGGTACCCTCACTTTAACACTCCAGAGACAAGTTATCATGGTCTCGTTTTTGCTGATTCAGTGGTAAGCCCTATTCTCTTTACCTTTAGAGCAAGAATGATTCTTCTTCGTGATACAGGTGCTGTACTGAGCCCATTTAATGCTTGGCTATTCATTCAAGGCTTAGAGACACTTTCTCTACGAATAAAAGAACATTCTAAAAATGCTTTAGCCATTGCAGAGTGGTTAGAAACACAAGAGATTGTTAAAAATGTAAACTACCCTCTATTAAAGAGTGATGGAAATTATACAAATGCTTCAAAATATTTAACAAAAGGAGCAAGTGGGCTGGTAAGCTTTGAGGTTGAAAACGTTGATGTTGCAAAAAAAATCCTTGATAAAGTCGAACTCTTTTCAATTGTTGCGAATATTGGAGATAGTAAATCCATTATCAACCATTCGGCATCAACTACTCATCAACAGTTATCAAAAGAGGAGCTTCAAAAAGCAGGTGTTGGAGAAGGTCTGATTCGTTTAAGTATAGGAATTGAAGATATAGACGATTTAATTGCTGATTTAGAGAAAGCTCTCTCTTAAATCTTATTGTTTGTGGGCAAAATCTGCCCACGCTTATAAAAACTTACTTTAAATACGTTTTATATTTTGTACGTGTAGGATCCCATAAACCATCTATAAATATAGTGGGTGTTCCTGTTACCATCAGACGTTTTTTTAAGGCTTTATCAACTTCTAAAGCATGATTAACCTCATCGGAGTAAATCTCCACTCGCTTAATCTTAACACCTGTTTTCTCTTTAATAGCTTTCAAGACAACTCCTGCATTAATTTCTTTAGGATTAACAAGCAAATGATACATACTTTTTAGATGCTTAAGTTCCCCTCTTTTTTGAAAAAGTAACATGGCTCTTGTTGCTGTATCTGAAGCAGGATGAATACGTAACAGAGGAAGATGATAATAGTAAAGTGCAAACACATTGGGATTGGCTTTTACTGCATCAATTAACTTAGGAACAATCTCTTGACAATAGGGGCAAAAAGGGTCACTTAAAACTAAAAGTTTATGTTTTGCATTTTTATTTCCTACTAATAAATGTTCATCATCATAAGCATCTAATGGAACTTTAGGCTTTAAAATCTTTTTATAATCTTGGTTCGACTTATCTTTTAGCGAAAAAGCTATTTTATTTCCTTTTGTAAAAACAACTTGAGATACTACACGTTTACGCATTATACGCCCAAATTTCATGTTAACATCTAATGATAAAAAATAGACTTTCCAACCGTTTGTACCTTTAATTGGATAACTCGAAATTGTTTCAATTTTTGTTACAGGAGAATGCATTTTTTCAGCCATATATTTTTTTATATAGTGATGAAGCCCCTCCTCACTAACTGCATGTAACTGAAATGTTAATAAGGCTACTATAAACAATATTCTCTTTTTCATATTCTTTGCTCCTTGAAATAGTTATAATAGTATCTATTTTATCATATCACTATTAAATAAAACTATAATGAACATGATTTTCTCCGATTTATTTTGAATATACAAAGAATTCATATAAGAAGTAAAAGTACAAATTGGGTAAAATTCTCTTAATGAAATTAGAAAAGAAAATCGCACATTTTACCAATCCCCTCTATTTGGAAAGTGGTAGAATCTTAGAACCCTACCAAATTACCTATGAAACCTATGGAGAAGTCAATCAAGATGCTTCAAATGTAATTCTAGTTTGTCACGCCTTGAGTGGTTCAGCACACGCTTCAGGACTGCATGAAGGCGAGAGAAAAGCAGGTTGGTGGGATGGACTTATTGGCGATGGTAAAGCAGTTGATACTCAGAAATATTTTATTATCTCAACGAACGTTATCGGTTCATGTTTTGGAAGTACAGGTCCTATGGACAGTGATTATCCTAGCCAACACCCTTTTCGTCTAAAATTTCCTGTTTTAACCATAAAGGATATGATTAAAGCACAAAAACAGCTTCTTAGTCAGTTAGGTATTCATCATCTTTCTGCGATTATTGGTGGCTCAATGGGTGGAATGCAAGCCTTACAATTTGCTGTAGACTACCCTAACTTTGCAGATAAAATCATCTCATTAGCTGCTACCTATGCTACGCAACCTTGGGCAATTGGATTCAATAAGGTTGCCATCGAAGCCATACGAAGAGACCCTCGTTTTAATAACGGTCACTATGAAAAAGATGCTTTTAAAGAAGATGGATTAGATGGATTAGCCATTGGTAGAATTGCAGGGCATATCTCCTATCTTTCTCCTGACTCAATGGACGATAAATTTGGACGAAACTATGTCAATAATGATGGTCTTTTTGAACTCTTTGGGCGTTATGAAGTTGAGCGATACATGGAGTACAACACCGATAATTTTTCACGAATATTTGACCCTCTTTCGTATCTTTATATCGTAAAAGCAATCAATACGTTTAATTTAAGTCGAGGATATGACTCTTTGCATGAAGCAATTCTACGCATTAAAGCAGAAGTAACATTAATCTCTTTCTCTAGTGATTATCTCTTTTTTCCCAAAGAGATGGAACATATAGAGCATATGATGAAAAGGAATGGACAGACCTCTTACTATCATGAGATAGACAGCAACTACGGGCATGATGCTTTTTTAGTAGAGCTTGACAAGTTTTCACATATTATAAAAAAACAATTAGAGAATGAAGGTTAACCCATGAAGATAGATACATTTGAAGAAAAATTAGAAGCATCCAAAAGAATATTAAACAAACTTATGGATCCAGCAATTACATTGGAAGAGAGTTTAAAACTTTATGAAAATGGAATACAAGAGATTAAATCAGCACAAAAGATGATAGAAGAGGCCAAAGTTAAAATCCAGTTCATTGAACACAACAGTACTAAAGTAAAAGAATGAAAAAATTAACCATTGCAGGATTGCAACTTCCTACCTTGGGAATGCAAGCAACAAAACTTGATTTTTATCTCTCGAATGCACATGCCAGAGGTGCAAAAGTTGTTCTCTTTGGAGAATATGTTCTAAATCATTTTTTTAAAGAGTTGCCCAATATCCCCATACAGATGGTTAAAGAGCAAAGCGATAAACACATTGAACTGCTTAAAAAATTTTCACTAAAATACAACATGATTTTTATTGCTCCTATTATTATCATCAATAAAGACAAATATGTAAAAACCATTGTAAAAATCACAACAACATCTTGCTCTTTTTATAAACAACAAATTCTAATTCCTTATGAACATTGGAATGAAAAAAAATTTTTTTCCAATAAGATTAAAGCATTACACTCTCCTCTAACCTTTAAAGTGGATGGATTTAATATTATGGTTATGGGTGGATTTGAACTCCATTTTGATACTTTTTGGAGCTACGTAACAGAAAAAAAAATTGATTTAGTTTTACTGCCAACAGCATCAACCTTTGATTCTCATAATCGTTGGCGTGAAATTATAAAAACAAAAGCATTTCTTCATGGTTGTTATATTTTACGTGCCAATCGACTTGGCGAATATTCAGACAAAGAGCTTCAATGGAAGTTTTACGGGGACAGTATGCTTGTTGAACCCTCTGGAGAGGTCTACATGATGTTGGAAGATAAAGAGTCCATGCTTGTCGAAACAATTAAAAAATCCACGATAAAAGAGCATCGAAAAACATGGAAATTTGAAAAAGAACTAAATATTAGAAAGAAATTGTAATATATTATTAAATATTAGAATTAAGTCTCCTTCAGTTTTTTTTAGTTATAGTTAAAGCGATGATTTTTTTCGTTAACTTTTAATTTAACTTAATAGTTAACATGTTACAATATATTAAAAAAGAAGGAATAGGAAAAATTAGTATGAATAATGACTTAATGAAAATTGTTGAAGAGACAAAGAAACTAAAAACATTAGTATTAGAGGATGAGCCAGAAACAAATGAGTTGATGTGTAAAACGCTCCAAAACTTTTTCTCAGACGTGCACTCAGCAGCAGATGCGAATGAAGCAATGGAGCTTTTTGAAAAACACAGTCCAGACATTATCTTCATTGATATTATCTTACCAGGAAAAAGTGGTTTAGAAGTAGCTAAAGAGATTAGAGAGATTAACCCTAAACAAATTATTGTAATCGTATCAGCAAGTAACGATATGGGGAACATCTCAGAAGCTGTTAAAATTGGAGTAAATAACTTTATTAGAAAACCAATTGATACAGATAAAATGATTGATGTTCTAAAAGACATTGTTTCGGACATTAAAAAACAGAAGAAAAATAGAACTAAAATCTTTTCTATTACTTTACCTCTTGATCTTTATGAACAAGTTGACCAAGATGCAAAGAGCGAAAGTATCTCAAAAAATGCTATGATTATTAGAGCATTAAAACATTTCTATAACCTGTAAGAAAAACTCTTTTCTATCAAGGTGGGGTCGGCGATTGCCGACCTAAAATATTATCTAAACCGTGAACGTTCTCCAAAAACATATGAAAAATTAACTCCGACTGTGTTTCCTTGAGCTGTAACAGCATTATCTCTTTTTAATTTATACTCAATAAATGTACCCTTTATACCCATAGAGAAATTATTTGTCAATCTATATTGCATCTGTGCTACAGCTCCTAAAGCATTTTCATACTCATCATCTGCTTGATCGTGAAAGTAGTCTCCATTTTGATCATACCCTGTAAAGCTCCCTTCTAAAGCAGGATTTAGATGATAGGTAAGACCTCCTCCGAACTTCCATCGGTTCGATTTAAACAGTGCAAGAGCTGTAAAAGGGATAAGATCCCATGTTACATCTCCATTTGAAGCACTCTCATTATCAAATTTATACCCTATCAAGAATTGAAGTTCCAAATTTGGACTGTCTACTACAGCACCCATTTCAAGACTAAGCCCCTGCCCTGCACGAATCTTATTGACACTACTGTAATCGTAATTGTCCCGTTCCACCGTAGCCAAGGTTGTCCCCCCAAAGTCATAACCCATTTGTAAAATAGGCTTTAAACTCTCCGATGCATTAAGGGAAGCTAGTGTAAGAAAAGTTAGTAGTGATATTTTTTTAAGCATAAGGAATCCTTTATATTCATTATTAATAGTCTAGTCTCTTTTTGTGTGAAGATTGTGTTCTACATCCACTCAACAACTTTAGAAACTTCATTGGCTACAAAGCACTTTATAGAACTTTTTTCTAAAGGCTTTGTCGGAACAATCGCTTTTTTAAACCCTTGGGTCTCTATCTCTTTTAATCGTTGTCCCAAGGCAGAAATCTCACGAATCTCTCCTGTTAAACTTACCTCTCCTAAAAAAAGAGTTTCAGAGCTAAGTTCTCGGTCACGATAGGAGCTTAAAATCGCTGCAATAATGGCCAAATCAGCCGAGGGTTCATTAATTTTAATCCCCCCTGAAATATTAACATAGACATCATACGTCCCCAAGGGTAAATCGAGCTTTTTCTCCAACAGAGCCAACAACATATTGAGCCGACTATTATCAAAACCTGTAGAGCTTCGTTTTGGATGCCCATAGGCTTCTGAGACCAAAGCTTGTATCTCAATAATAATGGGACGGCTTCCCTCCATAATAACCGTTAAAGCTGAACCTGATGCCAATTTATCTTTATTAAAAAATTTACCTGCCATGGTTTCAGCATCCAATAATCCATGTCGAGACATTTCAAAAATTCCTACTTCATTGGTACTTCCAAAACGATTCTTGAAGCCTCTTAACAGACGGAGTTCTGAATTGGGGTCTCCTTCAAAATAGAGTACGGTATCAACCATGTGTTCCAGTACCCTAGGACCTGCAATGGAGCCATCTTTAGTAATGTGTCCAATAATAAAAATCGGTATCTCCAAGCTTTTTGCCACACGCATAAGCTCAAAGGTAATGGTACGCACTTGGGTTACCGAACCTGGTGCAGAAGGGGTCTCTTCGGAATAGAGCGTTTGAATCGAATCAATAATAATAAAACCATAATTTTTAGATTTAATCTCTTCTAAAATCGTTTGAAGATTAATCTCAGGAAGAAGGTACAAATCTTTTTCATTTGCCTGTAATCGGTCTGCACGCAATTTAATTTGACCTGCCGACTCTTCTCCTGAGACATAGAGTACGGGTCTCTGTTGTTGAGCAAGATTTCCTGCTATTTTCAAAAGTAAGGTAGATTTCCCAATCCCAGGGCTTCCCCCTATGAGCGTAAGTGATCCGGGAACAATCCCACCACCCAAGACTAAATCCAACTCTTTACTTCCCGAAGAGAAACGTTGAATGTTCTCGTGTTGAATCTTTGTAATAGAGATGGCTTTTTGAGTTTTCGGGTTTGAAGAAGTTTTTTTTGTCTCTTCAACAAATTTTATCTGTTCCGTTGTCAATTCTACCAAGGTATCCCACTGATTACATCCTGTACATTTTCCCAACCAACGAGGGCTTTGAAATCCACATGCTTGACACTCAAATAGGGTTTTTTTCTTTGCCATCTATTGCTCCATAATAACGTTAGAGATATTATAGGATAGAAAAGTCGAAAAATTCAACTATATGTCAAATTGTCATACTATTTTAACATTCAGGGATTTCATCTTCATTCGATGCTTCGTAGAAAAATTGATACAAATCGTCTGTCCATCGCTCTTGATAATACTTTTCTACATTAGGACAACTCTCAAAAATTGTCTCTTTAATTTTTTTCTCTTCTAAGATTTCAATCCACTCTTCTTGGGAATGCTTTTCTGCAAATTGAAATGCCGTCATATTGCAATCCTCTTTTAAAACGTATTTAAAAATATTTTTCCCTTTTTTAGGATCGCCCTTCTCTACCGAAAGCTCTGCATCCTCTACCTTAGTAGTCACATTATTTTCTACTACAAGCTCTTCTCTTTTCTCTTTTACAACGTCCACGGGAGCAACAGCAGAGAGGTTCTCCTCAACATCATTCACTACAGAATTTAATTCAACTTCCAACTCTTTTACGGCTTCCGTTGCTTTATTAATAATTTCATTAGTACTGTTTACATCCATCGCATAAGTGAATAGAGTACAGAGAGACGACAGTATAAGTAGTTGAATGATTTTAGACATAAGGCTAATCCTTTTATTTACAGTGCTTTATTCGATATAATATCTTAAAAAAGAGAAAAGATGCAAGAAAAAATTATTAATCATTTTATAAGCTTAACAAAAGTTCCACACTGTAGCCAAAATTCGGATGAATTATTTAATTTTTTAAGTAATTTTGCAGAAGATAGAAACTACAGTGTTTCCAGTGATAAAGTACAGAATATTTTAATTAAAAAAGGTCATCCAAAATTGGCTCTTCAAGCTCATTATGACATGGTTTGCATGGGAGAAGCTCCGTTGATAGAAACCTACGAAAAAGAGGGTTGGATGCATGCAAAAGATTCATCCTTAGGTGCTGATAATGGCATGGCGATTGCTATGATGATGCAATTAATGGATGAAGGGACAGAATTAGAGTTTCTTTTAACAGCAAATGAAGAGGTAGGACTGATTGGTGCAGGAGCTATTGATTTGGAGTTGGAGGCAAAGTACATGCTCAATCTTGATTTTGAAGATGAAGGCATTGTCTGTATAGGCTGTGCAGGTGGAGCTGATTTATTGGCTGAAAAAACATTAGCAAAAACAGAGGCTTACGACTATTTCTATAAACTTTCTGTTTCAGGATTAGAGGGTGGTCATTCTGGAGTGGAAATTCATAAAGACATCCCAAACGCCATTAAAATAATGGCGAACTTTTTGGAAGGTAAAGAGGTTCGTGTTGCCTCATGTTCTGGAGGGGAACGACGAAATTCTATTCCTACAGAGATAACAATGATTGTCTCATCAAAAGAACCTTTAAACTCAAATAACTTAGTAGAAGTCAACTCTTTTGATACTACGGTAGAAGTCTATAAAAGTAGTGATTTCTTAAATCTTTTAATAGAGTTTCAACAGGGGGTTTATGCCTATAATGAAGAGTTTAACCTGCCTGATACCAGTATCAATCTAGCCATTGTAAAGTTTGAGAACGGTCTCGCAAAAATAGAGTGCAGTTCCAGAGGCATGAGTGATGAAGGATTAGAAGCCATTAATGAAAAGAACGTCAATTTATTCAAAAAGTATGGCTTTAAAAGCTCTATAGAATATAAATATCCTTCATGGAAACCTGAAATTAATACCTTTACCTCTTTGGTTAATGATGCCATGAATCAAGAGTTTTCAGAGAGTAAATACGAAGCCATTCATGCTGGTTTGGAGTGTGGTGTACTACTAGAACACTATCCAAACATAAAGTTTGCCTCTATAGGACCAACCATTGTTTCGCCCCACTCTATGAATGAAAGAGTAAAACTTGACTCAGTAGGAAAAATTTTTAAAGTTGTTAAAGAGGTTATAAAGAATATTTAAACTTTAAACGTTTCCGAAGTACGGCAATGATTTTCCATAAAGCAGTCTTCGCATTCAGGCTTAATAGCCTTACATTTATAACGTCCAAAAAGCACCATTGCTTGGTGCAGTAAATGCAAATCTGTTTTAAACTTTTTACTCAAGGTCTCTTCTGTTTTTGTAGCCGTAGTATCGTCACTAAGCCCTAAACGGTGGGCTACTCTAAAGACATGCGTATCCACTGCCATCAAGTTTGCACCTGTGTACTCTATCATAACCACGTTTGCTGTTTTTTGCCCAACCCCTGCCAATTTCATAAGCTCTTTTTGCTCTAAGGGAATCTCTCCATTATAATGTTCAATTACATATTGAGCCATTTTTATAAGGTTTTTAGCCTTATTATTATAAAAAGAGCAAGATTTAATATACGATTTAACTTCATCCAAGTCAGCATTTGCCAAATCAATCACTTTAGGATAGGATTCAAACAGTGCAGGAGAAATAATATTGACCCGTTTGTCCGTACATTGTGCAGAGAGCATAACTGCAATCAACAGCTCATAAAGATTCTTATAATTCAATTCCGTTAAGGAGTCAGGATAGTGTTCCAAGAAGAGGGCTTTAATCTCTTCAGTCTCTTTTTTTGTTGCTTTTTTTATCTTTTTTATTGCCATAATTATTTAACTTTTTTTCTTTGTATAGTATAATTGAAGTCTTAAATCTAGTTTAAAGTGTTTAGAAACTGTTTACTATTTTATGCTATAATTTATGGATTTTATATATTTATAAGTAAGGTAAAAAAATGAAGGTTATTTCAAAATTTTTTATACTGGTTTGTGCATTATTCACAAGCCAAAATTTGGTTGCGTCAGAAGTTGTTGCAACCGTCAATAATTCAGATATTACACAAGAAGAGGTTAATAAATTTGTTGTTTCCAGTATTCCTGGTGCAAATTTTTCGGTATTAACCTACGAACAGCAAAAAGGAGTCATTAATCAAATGATTGATCGAAGGCTCTTTTTGGAAGATGCAAAAAAAATGAATATCGCTTCTCGTCCAGACTTTATTCAGGCATTGCAAAAAGAGAAAGAGAACTTAATGCTTGATTTTTGGATGAAAGAGAAAGTTGAAGAAATTGCAATTTCAGACAGAGATGCAAAAATATACTACCGAGACAACAGTCTAAAATTTAATAAACCTGCTTCTGTAAAAGTTCGGCATATTCTCTTGTCAACCGAAGCAGAAGCCAGAGAAATCATTGCAAAATTAAAATATAATCATAAGCATTTACGAGACAACTTTATTCGATTGGCAAAAGAAAAATCTACAGGTCCAAGTGCTATAAATGGAGGAGAGCTTGATTGGTTTATCAAAGAGCAAATGGTTCCTGAGTTTTCAGAAGCTGCATTCTCTTTAAGAAAAGGAAGCATCACAACTCAACCCGTAAAAACACAATTTGGCTATCATGTCATCTATTTAGAAGATAAAAGAGAGCAAGGGTCAATACCTTTTGAAGTCGTTAAATCCGACATAATAAAAGTATTACGTAGTCTTAAATTTAAAGCAAAATTAGCAAGATTAAGTAAAAAAATGAAAGAATCAGCAGTTATTACTGTAAAATAACAAAAAAATTCAAAGGTATAGACAAGAATGGGAAACAAAGTATTAGATAATTTAGCATGTGGTGTTTTAAGTGGAGAGGAAGTCCAAAAACTTTTTACAATAGCAAAAGAGGAAGGTTTTGCCATTCCTGCTGTAAATGTGGTTGGAACATCATCTATTAACGCTGTTTTAGAATCAGCTAGTAAGGTTAACTCTCCTATTATCATTCAATTTTCTAATGGTGGTGGAGATTTTTATGCAGGAAAAGGAATGTCTTCAGAACAGAGAGCTGTTCTTGGAACCATCTCTGGAGCACAACATGTTCATACCGTAGCCAAAGCCTATGGTGTACCTGTTATTTTACATACAGATCATGCAGCACGCAAACTCTTGCCTTGGATAGATGCTCTTCTTGATGCCAGTGAGAAACATTTTGAAGCCTATGGCAAACCACTTTTTTCATCACACATGATTGATTTGTCAGAAGAACCAATAGAAGAGAACATTGCTACCTGTAAAGAGTATTTGGCACGTATGTCAAAAATAGGCATTACACTTGAAATTGAATTAGGTGTCACTGGTGGCGAAGAGGATGGTGTTGATAATACAGAAATTGACAATGCCCTACTCTACACACAACCCGAAGAGGTCGCATATGCTTATGAAGAGTTGCTTAAAATCTCTCCTATGTTTACCATTGCTGCATCATTTGGAAACGTTCATGGAGTCTATAAACCAGGAAATGTTGTCTTAACACCAACTATTTTAGACAACTCTCAAAAGTACATTCAAGAGAAGTTTAATACGGCTGAGAAACCTGTGAATTTTGTCTTCCATGGTGGTTCAGGTTCAGAGCTTTCAGATATTCGGGAATCCATTGGGTACGGTGTCATTAAAATGAATATTGATACCGATACACAGTGGGCATTTTGGGATGGTATTCGTGAATACGTTGCTAAAAATCATGACTACTTACAAAGTCAAATTGGTAATCCAGAGGGCGAAGATAAACCAAATAAGAAATATTATGACCCTCGTAAATGGCTAAGAGAAGGAGAACTCTCTGTTGTTAAACGTTTAGAGCAAGCTTTCTCTGACTTGAACTGTTTAAATAGAAACTAAACAAATTTCATATAGGGTCGTTTTATCGACCCTTATAGAATAAAAATAAGAGTTTAGCTATACTCTCGTTTATGAATACTTTTATAAACTCTCCTACTCAAAAAAAACATTTTCAAAATCAGATCATTTATATAAAACGAGACGATTTACTTTCTAAAAATTTTTCAGGAAACAAAGCTCGTAAATTTCACTATTATTTAGCTCACGAATTTCCTCATCTCCAAAAAGTTGTCTCTTATGGTTCGGCTCAATCCAATGCCATGTACTCTCTGTCTGTTTTAGCCAAAAAACAAGGATGGAAATTTCACTATTATACAACACACATTGCAGACTATTTAAAAAAAAACCCTCATGGAAACTATAAATATGCTCTTGAAAATGGAATGAAAATCCATATAGAACAAAATACTCCTACCCCATCAACAGAGAAAACAACCCTTTTTATCGAAGAAGGTGGACGACAAAAAGAGGCAGAGTACGGTCTTGAAATTTTAGCCAAAGAGATAGAAGCATGGAAAAAAGAACAGCAGATAAAAGAACTCAATATCTTTTTGCCATCAGGTACAGGAACAACTGCTCTTTTTTTACAAAAACATAGTAAAAATAAAATCTATACGACACCTTGTGTAGGTGGAGTAAATTACTTAGAAAAGCAGTTTTTAATGCTTGAAAAAGATAAAAATTTTCATCCCAAAATTTTAACCCCTTCAAAAAAACGACACTTTGGAAAGCTCTATAGAGAATCTTATAATATTTGGTTAGAATTACAAGACAAAATGGGCATCGAGTTTGATTTACTTTATGACCCACATGGATGGCTAACTTTATTAGAAAATCCACAAATTTTTGAAAAGCCTACGCTCTATATCCATCAAGGTGGTTTGATAGGAAACGAGAGTATGTTGGCACGATACCAAAGGAAATACAATGAAAATATTTAGTACAAAAGATGAAAACTTTCAGAGTGAATTTGATGAGTTATTAAAACGTGGAGCAATGGATATTGATGGAGTAACCTCTATTGTCAAAGGGCTTCTTGATGAGATTAAAACCGAAGGGAATACGGCATTAAAAGGGCATATTTCCAAATTTGACCGTTGGACTCCAAGTTCAGATAAAGCCTTAGAAGTCAGTTTAAGCTCAATGGAAGAGGCGTACAATAATATTGACGATAAGCTAAGAGATGCTCTACACTTGGCATACGATAGAATCGAAAATTACCACCAAAAGTTGATGCCAAAATCATGGTTTGACTTTGAAAAAAATGGTTCTATGTTGGGGCAGAAAGTAACAGCTGTAGATTCAGCAGGACTCTATATTCCTGGTGGAAAAGCAGCGTATCCATCATCATTGTTGATGAATGCTATTCCTGCTATTGTAGCAGGCGTAGAAGAGATAGTCGTCTGTACCCCTGCACCCGATGATGAGCTTAATGAGTTGCTACTCGCTGCCTGTCATTTATGTAAAGTAACAAAAGTATTTAAAGTAGGTGGAGCATCGGCTATTGGAGCAATGGCATATGGAACCGAAACCATTCCTAAAGTAGATGTCATTACGGGACCAGGAAATATTTTTGTAGCAACAGCTAAAAAATTGGTTTATGGCGAAGTAAACATTGACATGATTGCAGGGCCTAGTGAGATAGGAATCTTAGCTGACTCTACAGCACGACCAGACTATTTGGCAATAGATTTACTTTCACAAGCAGAACATGATGAGATGGCATCATCTATTTTAATTACAACCGATGCGTCTTTAGCACCTAAAGTAGCCAATAAAATCGAAGCATTTTTAGGAACACTCTCACGTAAAGAGATTGCTAGAACATCTATTGAAGAGCGTGGAGCGATTATTATAACCCAAAGCATGGATGAAGCGATTGATTTAATGAATCAAATTGCCCCCGAACACTTGGAAATAGTCACTGCAAATCCAATGGAGTTATTGGCAAAAGTGAAACATGCAGGAGCTATCTTCTTGGGTGAATACACACCCGAACCTATTGGCGATTATATTGCAGGACCAAACCATACCTTACCAACTGGTGGAACGGCTAAGTTCTATTCCCCTCTATCTGTGGATCACTTTTTAAAGAAGTCTTCTATTATTTCAATGACAAAAGAGGGACTAAATGAGATTGGAGAAGCCTGTGCGTTGATTGCCAATACCGAGGGATTAACAGCTCACGAAGAATCGGTTAGAATTCGATTATCTTAGTATTTAAATTTTAAATGCTCGGGTGTGAACACGCCGTTTCCGAAAATGCAAGTCGCATATACGGAAGCGACGGCTTTAGCCTCGTCAAATCTTAAGATGAATTTTTTATTTTTACGGCATTTCCTTACCAATCCAATGCCATAAAAATAATGGATAAAAATAAATCAGCAATAAATACCGTAACCGATGCCAAAACAACGGCTTTGGTTGTTGATACCCCTACTCCTTTTGCTCCACCTGTTGTATGATACCCCACATACGCACCAATACTTCCAATAAGGTAACCATAAAGAAGCCCTTTTAAGATTCCCGAACCAATATCTGAAAAATGCAACAACTGCTTAATACTGTCTGCATAAACGACTGGATTCATCTCTAATGCAAACCATGCCATTAAAAATGCTGACATATTGGATATAAAATCAAAAGCAATGACCAACAAAGGCACAGCAATCGTCGTTGCAATAATTCGAGGAATAAGCAAATATTTTTTAGAATCTACTGCCAAAGTCTCAATCGCATCTATCTGTTCGGTTACACGCATTGTTCCCAGTTCAGCAGCCATCGAAGAGATGGCTTGTGCCGTTACCATAAGACCTGCCAAAAGAGGAGCCAATTCTCGACTAATAGAGATAAAAATGGTATACCCCATAAAGCTCTCTGCTCCAAATTTTGAAAATCCTTGATAGAGTTGCACAGCTTCAATTAAACCCAAAAAGAGTGCTGTTAAAAAGATAACCCCAAATGTCCCTATTGCCACAACTTCTGTCTGTTCAAATATCTGTTTTAATCGCCAAGGACGTTTGAATATCAAAGGAAACAGATGCAGTTGAAACAGTATAAATGCACCAAATTTATCCATCTTTTTCATAAAGTTAACAAAGGGTGTACCAATAAATGCAAATAATGACTCTATCATAAAACTCTTTTTTAATGTAATTTTTTCTTGTTTATTTTATCTAAAAATATGCTAAACTAACTTTATGAAAATAGGAACAGACATTACTGTAGTCAGTAGAATAGAAAAATCATTCAATAAATTTGGTAAAAAATTTTTAGATAGATTCTTGCATGAGAGTGAACAAAATCTCTCTAAAAAAATAGAGAGTATTGCAGGCTACTGGGCATCTAAAGAAGCCATTGCCAAAGCTTTGGGTTGTGGTATTGGGGCTGAACTCTCTTTTCTTGATATTATCATCTATAAAGATGCTAAAAATGCCCCTCATTTTAAACTCAGCCCAAAAGCCCAAGAACATCATAAAATTAAAAGCTCATCCCTCTCCATCGCTCATGATGGAGGGTTTGCTATTGCTGTGGTTGTTTTAGTAGTTTAAATTATAGAGCTTTTGTTTAATAGTAAAAGAACCTAAATTATTTGAGTAAGCAAACTTTTCAGAGGAGATATACAGCTTCCCTTTAGCCATATGAGTAACCCCTTCAATTTGTGCTTTAGCAGGCGTACCCCATGTAATCTTTTCCTGTTCTCCTTTGAAAAAATCAGTATCTACAAAGTTTGAGAATATCCAAGATTTAGGAGTACCTCTAGTTCCATAGCCAATTAATGCCAATGTTTTGTTGGCAACATCTAAACTCGCACCAGTAACTAATGCATTCGTATTAAAGGTACTTACTTTTTCAGCTATTTCCACTCCTGAATTCATACCGAGAACATACATGTCTGTCTTTTTATTCCCATGATTTTTCGAGAAAAGATACAATTTTCCTTCATAAGCAACAAAGGCTTCACAATCATAATTTGTTTTAGAGTTCCTTGTAAAGTTGGTTTGAGTTGCATAAGAAAACTCAATAATTTCTGCCTCTACATCTGTTTTTATTTGTAGATCAGCTCTCTTTATTTTATAAATTTTAAGATTTTTACGCGTTCCATTATTGTTACCAAAGTCTCCAATAAAAAGGTATGTTTCATCAAATGCTAAATCTTCCCAATCCACATTAGAAGCATTTGAAATAATTACCGTTTTTAAAATTTTACCATTTTCTGGATTAATAGCATAAAGTTTAGCCTCCCCTCCACTATCATTATGAGTCCATAATGTCCCATCAATATACGCCAATCCAGAACTCTCCGATATACTGCTACTCAAAGCTGTAACCGTAGCAACCTTTTCATCATTTTTAATGTTAATATTTTGTATAACATCAACCACTGCTTGTTTTTCTGATTCACTACATGCTGAGAACAGTAATAATGCTAATAATAAAATTGTTATCTTTTTCATTCTATATCCTTAAAAAATTATCAAAAATTATAGCAGTTTTATATTAAGTAAAATTAATTTGATAATTTTTCTCATTTTTATTAAGTTTAGATAAACAGCTTTTTCATCTTCTGTTTTGTCAATTTCATCGAACATGTCAAAAGTAGTAAAAATAGTAGGGTAAAATTTTTCATGGGTTCTTCTTTCTATTTAGTTAAGCAGAGTATAGAAGAATTTGGATTTTTTTGCTTTTCCTAAATTGCTAAGTTTTCATTTTAATTTGATAGACTATAATAAACCATGAATTTCCAAAAACTAGACCAAAGCCCAAACACTCCACCCCATAGAGAGAGCTTGTCGAGTTCATATTGATTTTGTAGGAATCCACCCCTTTATTGACGGCAATGGTAGAACCTCACGACTGCTTATGAATTTTGAGTTAATGAAGAGTGCTTTTCCACCTGTAGTTTTAAAAGTAGAAAACCGTTTAGCCTATTATGAACCTTTTATTGAGTTGGCGAGTTTGTTGGTAGAGGATAGTTTTGAGCCTTATTGGTTTGTTTTGGGGGAATGATGATTAAATTACTTTTGATATAATCATAAATAAATATGGAGGTAAAAAATGATAACCATACAATTAACAAATCCATCCATCAATGAGTATATCCAAGCAGTAGGCAAAGAGAAAGTTGAAGAGATGTTTCTTGCTTACTTGGAGATAAAAGCAAGGTTTCATAACCCTTCTGTAAAAGAGGAAAATAGTGAACCTCTCTATAAACAGTTTGGGATTAGCGAAGAGTTGCATAATAGATTGTTAACACTTAAGCCTATATCTGCAAATAAACCTAACAAGATGAGTCAATTAAGAGATGAGATAAGCTATAAATTCAAAGATGAATATGCCAATAAATCTATAGAAGAGATACGAGATGAATATTTTGAGTCTAAAGGGTATCTGTGAATTTTAAAGTTTTTATTGATACCAATGTATTTTTGGACAGCTATCTCGAAAGAGATAATGGTGTGGCAAAATCTCTTTTTGATTTTTTGGAAAACAGCAACACAGAGATATATCTAAATGATATTTCTATCATCAATATTGCCTATATCATTAGAAAGAAGTTCTCAAAAGATGAGATAAAAGAGAAGATAAATCTAATGACCAATCAATATCATATTGTTTGTGCAAGTGAGAGGATTATAATAGATGCTAACAACTCAAATTTTAAAGATTTTGAAGATAGTGTTCAATATTTTTGTGCCAAGGGGATTGAAGCTGATTTGATTATTACCAACAACAAAAAGGATTTTACATTTTCGGAGATTGAGGTTTTGAGTCCTGTGGAGTTTGGGTTGTTGTATTTAGATTAATTGGATATTTAAATTTGTAAAAAAGGAAAAATAAAAATGACAAAAGAAGCTTTATCTCTGATATTAAAAGATATGTACGAAAATGCACCAAGAGGTGATAGAACAACAATGATAAGATTATTTGGTATAAAATATGCAGATGAATTAACAAGTTGTCCTTCTCCCATGAAAGAAATAGCTGAGTTATCAAGTGTTGGAGAAAGTTATCATGCAGAAATTAGTAAAGGAATAAGTTTATCAAAATATGTTAAATTGAAATAATATTATAATTCTTTTCTGCGACAGCCTTTCAGATTTTCTTTTTTTTGCTTACTTTTCTTTCTTTGTTCTGACACAAAGAAAAAAAAGTGACATAGAAACTAATTATACCTCAAAGCATCCACAATCTCCATCTTAGAAGCCCTAATAGCAGGAAGCAACGAAGAGACAACACTTATCAAGACCAAAAACAACCAAACCCCCACAATGATTTCATGTTCGCCTAGGTAGTAGCTTTTGTGGATATTTTTGAAGGATATGATTTCGTTTTTCATGGGGTCTCCTATATCTTTTTATATAGAAGTATTATAGAATTTTTTTGAGATTTTGGCTTTTCCTAAATTGATAATTACTCTTTAATAAATACAAAGTGAAAAAACATTTTTCTCTCCTTTTCATCAACACTTCACAAAAAAAATGATATAAAATAAAACGAATATCTATTTAAGGCAAAGAATGTCACAAGAACCCATAAAATTTACCCACCTACATCTACACACCGAATACTCTATGCTTGATGGAGCAAATAAAATTCCTGTTCTTGCAAAAAAAATTAAAGAACTTGGTATGGATTCCGTTGCTATGACTGACCACGGAAACATGTTTGGAACAATCACTTTTTATAATGAGATGAAAAAAAATGGTATTAAACCCATTATTGGAATGGAAGCGTATATTCACAATGAAGAGGAGATAGGCGACAAATCGACTCGACGACGATTTCACTTGTGTCTGTATGCCAAAAATGATGTAGGGTATAAAAACCTCATGTATCTAAGCTCACAAGCCTATATGCACGGTTTTTATTACTATCCACGAATTAACTGGGAACTTCTAAAAAACAACTCTGAAGGGCTTGTCTGTTCCTCTGCTTGTCTGCAAGGAGAGATTAACTGGCACTTAAATTTGAGTGAACGAAATGTTAAAAATGGAGCATTGGGGTATGAAGAAGCAAAAAAAGTTGCTCTAAAATACCAAGCAGTTTTTGGCGATGATTTTTATATGGAGATTATGCGTCATGGAATTGATCATCAATACAATATTGACAAACAAATTATTAGGCTAAGTCAAGAGACGGGTATTAAAATTATTGCAACTAATGATACGCACTATACTCTTCAAAAAGATGCTGATGCCCACGAAGCCTTTATGTGTATCGCGATGAACAAACTCTACGATGACCCCAACCGTATGCGTCACTCGGTGCATGAATTCTATGTAAAATCGCCTGCACAAATGGCTGAACTTTTTGCAGACATTCCAGAAGCCATTGCCAATACCCAAGAGATAGCCGACAAATGTAATTTAGAGATAAAATTAGGAAACCCAACACCACCAAACTTTAAATTTGCTCAACAGGTAGCCAAAGAGGAAGGAGTTGAGCTTCCAGAAGATAAAGAGTACTCATTAGAGAATGATATTGTTATTTTTAACCACTTATGTAAACAGGGTCTTGAAAAACGTCTAAAAATTGTTCCTGCTGAAAAACATGAAGAGTACAGAGAGAGACTACAAGTAGAGATGGACATTATCAACTCTATGAAATTCCCAGGGTACATGCTGATTGTTTGGGAATTTGTGGATGCTGCGAAGCAGATGGACATTCCTGTAGGCCCAGGAAGAGGTAGCGCCGCAGGTTCGCTTGTTGCCTATTCGCTAGAGATTACCGATATTGATCCCCTTCCTTATGGACTTCTTTTTGAGAGGTTCTTAAACCCTGAACGGGTCTCTATGCCTGATATTGATATGGACTTTTGTCAAGCTCGACGGCAAGAGATTTTGGATTATGTTATTGAGAAATATGGTCGTGTCAATGTGGCTCAGATTATTACTTTTGGTAAGCTACAAGCCAAAGGGGTTATTCGTGATGTTGCACGAGTTCTTGATATGCCTTATTCACAAGCCGATGCGATGGCGAAGCTTATTCCTGATGAGTTGGGGATTAACTTAACGGATTCGTATGCGAAAGAGCCAAAGATAGCAGAGCTTTGTAATACCAATCCTTTGGCTAGACGAACTTGGGATTATGCTTTGGCTTTGGAAGGGTTGAACCGAAATGCAGGAACTCATGCTGCTGGGGTGGTTATCTCTAATGAGCCTTTGTGGAAAAAAACACCTATTTTTAAACCAACAGGACAAGACACTTTAGCGACCCAATACAATGGTAAATATGTTGAAGATGTTGACCTTATTAAGTTTGACTTTTTGGGTCTTAAGACCCTAACGGTTATAGAAGAAGCTCTAAAACTGGTTGATAAACGGCATGGAAAACGTATTGATTTTATTACAGAAGACATTAACGACCCAAAGGTTTATGAGTACATCTCAACAGGCGATACGCTGGGACTGTTTCAGATAGAATCGGCAGGAATGCAAGACCTTGCGAAAAAGCTTAAGCCTAATGGGTTTGAAGATATTATTGCGATGTTGGCACTCTATCGCCCTGGTCCTATGGAGTCGGGGATGCTTGATGACTTTGTGGAGCGTAAACATGGACGAGCTGAGATTACCTATATGTTTCCAGAGCTTGAACCTATTTTAAAGCCTACTTATGGGGTTATTGTCTATCAAGAGCAAGTTATGCAGATTGTTCAGACCATTGGTGGGTTTAGCCTTGGTGGGGCTGACTTGGTTCGTCGTGCGATGGGTAAAAAGATTAAAGCTGAAATGGACAAACTAAAAGAAGAGTTTGCCATAGGTGCAGGGAAAAAAGGCTTTAACATGAAGGTGGCTAGAGAACTCTTCGACCTCATCGTTAAGTTTGCAGGGTATGGGTTTAATAAATCTCACTCAGCAGCGTATGCCATGATTACGTTTTATACCTCTTATCTTAAATACTACTATCCTACCGAGTTTATGGCTGCGATTTTAACACTCGAAAAAAACAATACAGATAAAGTTGTAAAATATGTAGATGAACTTAAAAGCCTAAATATTACGCTTCGTCCACCCAATATAAACCGTTCAGATTTGGTTTTTCAAGCCGATGAGATAGAGGGAGAAAAAATTGTCTTCTTTGGAATGGGTGCATTAAAAGGTGCTGGAGATGTGGCAATTAACTCTATTATTGCCACCCGTGATGAAGGTGGTGATTTTAGAGACATGAATGACTTTGTTTCACGGATTGATGCGAGTAAAGTTAATAAACGGGTTATAGAATCGCTCTCTAAAGCAGGAGCATTTGATGAGTTTGGTCACTCTCGTTGTGCCTTGATTACCCAAGTAGAAACCATTACCGAAGCAGCAGGAAAAGCGATGTTGGCTAAAA
>Ga0256827_10000148_pt1 | contig 39021 bp, 39 predicted proteins | sample CV84metaG_FD_185977 | JGI IMG/M metagenome (GOLD analysis project Ga0256827, IMG submission 185977) | Hydrothermal vent microbial communities from East Pacific Rise, Pacific Ocean - CV84 | ecosystem: Environmental > Aquatic > Marine > Hydrothermal vents | place: Pacific Ocean: East Pacific Rise... | reverse complement strand
TCAAACATTATTTAAGACAAATAGGGCAACTTAAAGAGGAAAATCAGCTAACGCTATCTGCTACAAATTTATTAAAAACAAGTAACAAACAGTTAGAAGCACAGTTGGAAAGCTTGACTAAAAATAGCCTTTTAAAATCTTAATTTTATATAATATCACTATACTCATACAAACAAAAAAAAAGGATTAAAAATGACAAAAGCAGTACTATTAACAGCACTTACAGCTAGCATGATTACATCGGCTTCTGCTGATATGGGTTTTGGAGGAATGATGAAAGACATGATGGATGTTCCTAAAGAGATGATTACAGAAACAACAGATTCAATGAAAGAGATGAAAAATAGTACTAAAGACTCTATGACAGAGATGAAAGACTCAGCAACAGATATGAAAAATGATGTAAAAATGCCAACACTAAAACTAAATACAGAAACAACTGTTTCTACAGATGCAAACGAAAGCAACAGCAGTAAATAAACGACGACTCAATGGCTATTAAAGCAATAGCCATTGACCTCATCAAATGAAAAAAAACATATTAATTAATGCCCGTGAGCTTCAATAAACTCTTCATACGAACCCTCAAAATCAAGAATTGTCCCATCTTCATTTATTTTAATAATTCTATTTGCAAATGCATCAATAAGTTCTCTATCGTGTGATACACATATAACCCCACCTTGGTAATTGTGCAAAGCTTCTCCCAAAGAAATAATTGCCTCTAAGTCCAAGTGGTTGTTTGGCTCATCAAGTACAAGGAAGTTTGCTGAGTCCATCATCATCTTAGAGAGCATTACACGGTGTTTCTCTCCACCTGAACAATCTCCTACAGCTTTACCTTGCTCTTCTCCTGAAAACAGCATACGACCAAGACATTGACGAATCTCATCAATATGCCATTTTGCATCGTGTCCTTGAATCCATTCGTAAAGCTTTTCACTACCAACAACCAAGTCTGTTGAGTTTTGAGGGAAATAGGTTGTTGTTACGGTTTGTCCCCAATTAAATGAACCCTTATCAGCAGGAAGCTTTTCCATAATGATTTCTAATAGAGTTGACTTTCCGACACCATTACCACCAATAATTGCTATTTTATCTGTTCCTTCTACTTTAAAAGAGATGTCTGTAAACACTTCCAAGTCACCATAAGACTTTCCTACATTTTGAACTTCAAGTATCTCATTCCCTAAATTTCTATGAGGTTTAAAGGCTATAGATGGATCTCTTCGTGATGAAAGCTTAATCTCTTGTACGTCTAACTTATCCAGTTGCTTCTGTCGAGAGGTTGCTTGTTTCGCTTTTGAAGCATTTGCCGAGAAACGGGTAATAAACTTCTCTAGCTCCTCTTTCTCTTTCATCCCTTTAGCATGATCTGTCTGTGCTTGTTTTGCTATTAAATTCGCAGCGATGTACCAATCATCATAATTACCTGTAAACTCTCGTATATTAGAGAAGTCAAGATCTAGTATGTGTGTTACTACATTATTCAAAAAGTGTCTATCGTGAGAAATAACAATCATGACACCTTCATGACGCTTTAGTTCACGCTCTAACCATGCAATGGTTTCAATGTCTAGTGAGTTGGTAGGCTCATCAAGTAGAAGAACATCTGGTTTCAAGAACAGTACTTGTGCTAATAGAATCTTTACTTTATCCCCACCTGTAAGTGAAGACATTAAATCACCATGAACACTTGATGGAAAATCCAAAGCTTCTAAAAGCTTTTCAATTTTTACATCTGACTCATAAGTTGGGTCTTCATCGGCACAAATCATCTCCAACTCTCCAAGACGTTCATTTACTTTCTCATCTTCAAAGTCGCCTGTCATATAAAGCTCTTCTTTCTCTTTTTGAGCATGGTAGAGTTTTTTATTTCCATAAAGAACAGCATCGGATAAAGTGAACTCTTCAAAAGCGTAGTGATTTTGTCCCAAAACACCCATTTTGAGTCCTGGTTGCATCTGAACCGTTCCATCTGTTTGCTCTAACTCTCCTGCAAGAATCTTTAAAAAAGTAGACTTTCCAGCTCCATTTGCTCCAATTAATCCGTAACGCTTTCCACCATCTAACGTGATGCTGATTTTATCAAAAAGTACTCGTTTACCATATCTTTGTACTATATTTACTGTGCTTAACAATCTTATTCCTTAGTCTATATTAATAATTATCGCATTTTATCATAGTTGTTTTTTACTTCCTATTAAAATAGACATCAACTCCATCAACAATCCCTTTAACCAAAAGATTTTGATAAGAATCTGTAGTAAGACGCTTTCCCTCATATTTATCGGTAATGTATCCATTCTCAATAAGGATAGCAGGCATTTTTGTTCCACGTAGAACCCAGAAATTATTTTGCTTAACTCCTTTATCCAAAACAATGTGTTTTTTTCGAACAGCACTAAGCATGTTCGTTTTTATCTCTTTTGCTAAAAGATAGGATTTTTTCTTTTTCCAATTTCCAACATAGACTTTTCGGTTAGAGTAGCGTTTTTTTCGACTTGAACCTTTCATGCAGAAAACTTCTATCCCTTTATAAAGATAGCGTTTGTTTTTTTTTCTTGGTGCAGCATTGGTATGAAGCGAAATAAAAACTGTTCCTTTTTTTGTATTGGCGTAATCTGTTCTTTCATAAAGATGGCGATGTTGATCAGCATTTCTTGTCATGCACGTCTTATAACCTCTATGAGCCAGCTGTTTTTGCAGTTTTAATGCTAAAGCAAGTGTAATGTTTTTTTCTATAATTTTTCCACAGGATGCACCAATATCATAACCCCCATGACCTGCATCAATAATAACCGTGGGAGAGTATTGATTGATTCTCTTGACTCTACCCTTAGGAATAAACAACTTTTTTGTCTTTTTTACTTTAGGTAATTTAAGTAATAATACCTTACCATGAATAGCATAAGTTTGATAATTCTTGTGCCTAGACTCAATAACTACACGCAAATATTTTTTAGAGAATTGCCCCATTCTAAAGGCATAAACTCCTGCATGCTTGTAGTCTTTGATACTCTTTGTATTTGGTAATACAGCATTTTTAATGTCATAGACGTATTTTATAATACCTTTATCTTTTAAGGTAAAGAACTTAACATCATCAAGATTATATTTGAATGTAAGCGTAAGGGTGTTCCCCGTTAAATGTGTAGATTTCAGATAGTTGTCTTTTTTAGCAGAAAGAGTCGAGATAAAAAATGCTAAGAAAAGTACTATCACTAGATTCTTCTTAATCAAAACAGTAATGCTCCCCATAAATTTTATAAAGAATTTTAACATGTTCTCCAGATATATCACGCATAATTTCTAAGATTATTACTCCAACAATAGAAAAGCACAAGATTAACTACACAATGACTTTGTAGAATGGAAACTTGTGTAGTAAACAGCTTAAAATAGCCTTTATTTATTTTTTTACTCTTTATTTAAGATAACCATTTAAAGCATTATTATAAACTATAATAATGATAATGTAAAAAGGATAAGACCATGTCTACTGTGCCTAAAAAAAATGAAATTGTTATTTCTCCTAGTACCATTAGCACGATACAGATTGCCCAATACTTTGATATAGACAGAAAAACGTTAAACCAAATATTTCTAAAATTACAATGGATTAAACGAAAATATTTCTTATGGTTAGCTACAACGGAATTGGGAAAAGAGAAAGGTGCTAAAAAAGAGAATCGAGAAATCTTGTGGAACAGAGGTATTCTTGGAGATAAAGAGTTAATATTAGCGATTAAAGATTCTAAAAATATTACAAATAAACTACTCGATACAGAGAAGTACAAAATGCACGTCTATAAAAAATACAAACAAGCAGGTTACACTATTTGGGACTACAGCAAAGAGAAAGGCTCTTACGATAGAAACATTCACTTTGTTGCTAAACGAGAGAGAGAAGTGATTCTTATTCATTGCAAGAGTAACCAAACAGATATTAGCTTGGATGAGATACTCCATTTTCGAGAAAATAAAAAAGGATTTATTGCTGAAAATCCTGTTTTTGAAATCTACACGCTTAAAATAAAATACGTTATGTCTTATTTCTCTTTGAGTGAAGAAGCATTTGTCTATTTACAAAAAAATAAAGATATGGTCTCTTATGAGATTTTAAAATAAAAAAGATTAATTAAATCGTTCTTTATAAGAACATCTTTGACACAACTCTTCAGAACAAACTTCTTTTTTAAAGCCATCAACCATAGAGGTGGCTCTCTCTCCATAAAGAATATCTTTTAAATACCTATTCTTTATATTTCCCAATTCCATAACGGCAGCATTGTCCAAACAACAGGGAATAACCTTTCCATCAGCCAATATAGCAATATGAGAGCTTAAGCCTTGGCACGTTCCATGACCATAGTTATTATTGCTCAGAGAAGGCCATTCAAAATAGTTATCAAAATGCAACAGCACTTTATAATCCAAGCGTATGTTTTTTTTCTCTTTGGGATTTAATTTATCTAACTCGATAGCTACATTAAATTCACGATTGAGCTTTTGAAACAGTTTCAAGTTAAAACTCTGTTCGCTCATAACCTCATCAAGATTCCACATACGCAGATTGATAAAACTCTCCTCTTTACGTCGTACCTTTTCATGACAAAAATTTAAAATGGGTTTCATGTACTGTTCAAAGGTAAAAGCCGTATCGTTTTTATTAAACGCATTCAACGAGATATTAATCTGCTTTACACAAGGATGAAACAGGGTATCGTAGCCATGTTTCTTCATAAAGTACCCAGAGGTAGTCAACATGGCACGCATATTGTAACGATGGATAATGTCCAAGTACTCTTTTAGATTAGAAAGGGTTAATGGGTCACCTACAACATGACAAGCAATCTCTGACGTAAATGTTTTGGCTTGTTTGATAATGGATTCAAATAACTCTAAACTCATGGTCTCATTGGGCAACTCTTTTGTGGGACAAAAAGAACAACGAAGTCCACAAATATTGGTTATTTCTATATAGATACGGTAAAATTTCATATGAAATTATAGCTAAAACATTTTTTTAGATACAATTCATATAAAAAAGGGAATTACTAATGTCTATAATCAAGCATCTAAGCTTACTCTTTATTCTTTTCTTTATGGTTGCTTGTTTTTCGACAGATGAACAGACCAAAAAAGAGATTATTGTACCTGATAAAATTAGCATCTTATTTGTTACCCAACCCCACTGCCCTTCATGTGATAAACTTGAAAAGACCATGCAACTCCAAAAACCCAAAGCATTACTGGATAAATATTTTGTAATTAACAAGTTTTATTATGGCGAAAAGTTTCCTGATGGGCTTATTCCTCCAAATGGGACTCCAACGGTCTATTTTTTAGGAGCAGACAATGAGGTCTTGGTCGAACCAATGGTTGGAGAAAAGACAGAAGAAGCATTAATGGAATTTTTAGAAGATGCTCTCTATGAGTTTAAAAATACGTACCATATTGATTTAATAGAAAAATACAAGGAAACAAATGAGAGTACTACTACTCAGCTCACTACTACTGCTTAATGCTTGTGCCGATACCCCCCTACCTAAACATACCATTGCCTCCATTCCTGAAGCATCGGGAATCTCTTATTGTCAAAACAGTGACAGCTTAGTTATTGCCAATGATGAAGGCTCTTTGTATGAACTTAATCCTCAAGGAGTAATATTAAGTGAACACAAACTCGGGAAATACGACTTAGAAGGTGTGGTCTGCGAAGAGAAAATATTTATGTTCGCTGTTGAAGATGGTAAACTTTTAGAAGTTAATCGAAAAACACTTAAAACTAAATTGATTAAAATAAAAGGTCAAGATTTTAAATTTTCTAAAAAATCAGGTATCGAAGGGATTACAAAAATAAAAGAGTTGTACTATGTCTCTATACAGGCTAAAACAAAAAAAGATTCTAAAATTTTGGTTTTAAAAGTAGGAGATAAGTATGCTAAAGTTGTAAAAACCATAGAGCATGGAATTATAGACTCAGCAGGAATGCAATACCATCATAAAAAGCTCTATATCGTATCCGACAAAAAAGATAAACTTTATATTTATAATCTAAAGAAGAAGAAAATTAAAAAAAAGATTAAGTTATCTAAGTTTGCTCAAGAAGGGGTAACTTTTGATAACAAAGAGAATATCTATTTTGCAGACGATGATGGAGCTGTAATGAAATACACATTGAAAGAGCTAGGGTTGTAACGTAGGGTGTTTTCCCATGAAAACACCGTCAAAACCAAATTTATTTTATTATCTTTACAGCTTCTCCACGCAATACATCCAACACGTTTGTAGCATATGCCCCTTTAGGTAAGGTAAACTCCAATTCGTAATGTGCTTTCTCTTCCACATAGGTCTTTTTTATATCGGTTACTTTTATCCATGCGTAACGTCTAGCACCATTTTCATTTATCTCTTTGTTATAGTTTTGTTCAATCAGCCCTGCTACTTTCTCACTAGAACTTACACGCTTACCTGCCAATAGACCCGATGGAGCAATATCAAACTCAGCAAAACGTTTTGACTCTTCTTCTATAGATTCCAATTCAAATAGACGACCATAAGGGTAGTGCATCATTAAATCGCCTTCTAAGATTTTAAAAAAATGAGGTTGTGCCTTTGTACCTGCCAAAGAGTTCTCTGGCAAATGAAACACTTTTTCTGCATCAGTTTGAGAAAATGCCTCTAATAACATTGAAAGTTCTATACGTTTAGAGAGCCAATGATTAAAAAGGTAAGACTGATAAGCATTAATTAGAAAGGTTCGTGTCTTTCTATCCCGTATTTTTAACGTTCCCTCTAAAATCTCTTTACCCTCTTTCCAGTTATCTCCAGAGTTTCCAAAACGTTGATTTCCAAAATAGTTTGGTACGCCCTCTTTTTTAATCCATTTTAATACGGAGTTCAGTTTATCCTTTTGGACACCTAAAACCTTTTTAAGACGCACTTTAAAATGATTACCTTTCAGATGCCCTGTACGTATCTTATTATTATGTCTAGTCGTAGAAAGTATTTTGATTTTATCATGATTAAAGGTTTTAAGTTTCTCTTCGTTATCTTTAGCCAACACAGAAATGTACTGCATGGTCATAGCATGTTTATCTTTTAGTCCTGCATAGCCTATATCACGTTGTTTTATTTTACAATACTTAGCAATGGCAGAAATCATCTCCCATGTGGTCATGTCTTTCTTTCGTACATGCAATATGAGGTGTTCGCCCTCGCCTGTAAACTCATACAGAGGAATCTCATCGACAATAAAGTCGCGAGAAGTGGGGTTAAATATAAAATTATTTTTTACTTTTACGGGGTAGAGTAGATTCATTGGGGGTCTTTCGTGATAGAATAAAAAGTGATTATAACATACATCTACCCAAATAAAGAACAAGGGTAGATGAGCTTCAACTAGAGTAATTTCCGTATCATATCGTAAGCGTCACTTTCAATTTTTAGTTCATTGTATTGATTTTGACTCTTTTTATTAGGGATAAGCTCTTCCTTATCCATAGGTTTCAACGTAGTAAAAGCAGATATAGTAAATGCTAAACCAGCTGTAATAATATTTTTACTTACTACACCACTACGTGCAACTGAACTGTTTCTTTTATCCATAACTTTCATTTCGGTATCCTTTTATTTTGTTCTTCCTTAGTATAACATAAATATAGTGAAAAAATTATAAATTGTTAAATATAAATAGCCTATTTTAGAACTCTATAATTTCTTAAATTTATAGATTTACGCTAAAATACCAAACTTTATTCCAAGGACTTCATATGGCACTCGTCGGTCTCTTTAACATCTCTAAAAACTACGATGTAAAACAACTACTTCAAAAGGTTGATTTTCAATTAAACGAGGGCGAACGTGTAGCCATTGTAGGGCAGAATGGTTGTGGTAAATCCACACTTCTCAAGATTATTTCAGGCGAAGTCAGTGCAGATGAAGGCACACGCGTTTTAGATAAACGGATTATTATTGATTCTCTTGACCAAAACCCACATTTTGCAGAAGGCTTAAATGTGCGTGATGCCATAGAAAATGAGTTAAGTGACCTAAAAAGTGCAAAACAGCGTTACGAAGAACTCTCTAATTTGATAGCCAGCGACTTTGAAAATCAAAAACTCTTAAATGAACATGCCAAAATTACAAACTACCTTGACCACCATAATGCGTGGAATTTGGACGATAAAATAGAACGTGTACTCCAAGAGTTTAAACTAAAAGAGTACGAATACCGAGATGTCAATACCCTCTCAGGTGGCGAGCAACGTCGTGTTGCTTTGGCTTCACTCATTCTAAAAAAACCCGATGTACTACTGCTCGATGAACCAACCAACCACTTGGACGTATACATGGTTGAATTTTTAGAAGAGATTTTACTAAAAGAGAAATTTACCCTGCTGATTATCTCTCACGACAGACACTTTATTAACAGCATTGTTACACGAATTGTTGAAGTTGAGAACATGAATATTGTCTCTTATGATGGTGGCTACGATAACTATTTAGTCCTCAAAGAGCAACGTATGTTAAGTATGGCGAAAACACATAACACTCTGGTCAAGTTTCTAAAACGTGAGGAGGAGTGGTTACGCCGTGGGGTAAAAGCACGACTCACACGAAACCAAGGACGAAAAGCACGTGTTTTTGAGCTGAGAGACCAAGCCAAAAAAGACCCTACCCTTATCCGAAAAATGCAGATAGAATTGGAACGAGAAAAGAAAAGCTTTAACCGTGGAGACGAAAAGGGAATGTCCCGAAAAAAGATGCTTTTTGACATTGAAAATCTGCACTACTCTATCGCAGGTAAAAATCTGGTCGAAGGCTTTACGACTCGAATACTGCAACGAGACAAAATAGCCATTGTCGGTCACAACGGTTCAGGTAAATCTACCATGTTAAAACTTCTCTTGGGGCGATTAAAGCCCAATAAAGGCTCTATTGACCAAGGCGATTTTAAAGTAGGCTATTTTGACCAACATCGTGAAATGCTCAATGAAAACAAAACCATTTTAGATACTTTTTGCCCTGATGGTGGCGATATAGTCGATGTTATGGGTAAAAATATGCACGTATTTGCTTACATGAAATCCTTTTTATTCCCAGAAGAGTACATGACTAAAAAATTAGGAATGCTTAGTGGAGGCGAGAAAAATCGTGTTGCCCTTGCCCTACTCTTTACTCAAAAAGTAGATTGTCTAATTTTAGATGAACCAACCAATGACTTGGACATTCAAACCATTAATATTTTAGAAGAGAAATTATTAAATTTCCCTGGGGCATTAATTTTTGTCAGCCATGACCGTTATTTTATTGATAAAATTGCCACAAAACTGCTAATTTTTAAAGGCGATGGCGTAGTAGAAGAGTCTTTTCAAGAGTACAGCGAATACTTACTGATTGAAAAAAATATTAATGAGCTTTACGAGATAGAGAAAAATATTAAACAAAAATCTGTAGAGCTTGACCACGACAAGAAACCTATTATTAAGAAGCAAACAAAACTAAGCTACAAAGACCAAAGAGACCTAGAACGCCTACCCGACCTCATCGAAGCACTAGAAGCCAAAATAGACGAAATAAACGCTTGTCTCTATAATGCAGAATGTTATGAAAAAAAAGGTCTTATCAATGTAACCGATGAGCTTAAAAAGGTAGAAGCTGAGTACGAAGAGATGAGCGAACGCTATTTAGAGGTTTTGGAGATGGAGGAGGAGTTATCTTAATCCAAAACTTCTGTATCTCTATTTACTTATGAACCTAAAAAAATCCCTAAAATCCATTCGTAAAAATATTATTCATAAAAACAGTGTTTTTAGAACAATACGACATATCTATACACATTTAGATGATTTGACGAATGAAGAAATCTTAGACTACTATGGGCTTGGGTCTATTCAAGAGTTAGAGAATCATGTAGAGAGAATAAAAGTCATATTACTTAACCGTGAAATTAGTAAAAATGATATAGAACGGGTAGACAGTTGTTTTTGTATGGACAGCCATAAAGAGTTTAAGTATCTCTATACGACCAAAAAAGATGCCGAACGGCAGATAGCTTATAGCCGTCAGCATAAAGGCATGAAACTCAAACTCTATGCTTGTCCTTACCATTGTGGTTGGCATCTAGCTAAAACTTGATGGTAAAATTGGTATACTTCCTATTTTAGAATAAAGGACAAACAATGAGAAACAGTTTCTTTGGAACAGACAATAAAAATGAATTTGATACCGACTCTATAAATGAAGAGCTAATTCCAAAAGAAGTTGAAGACCAAATAACCTATTGGATACTCAAAATTATTATCGAGATGGGTGGACACAAACGTTTTATCGACAGCGACAATGATTTTGAATATGAAGACATGGCAGAGTTTTTAGGGCTAGAGAAGTACGTAGAGTTTGACTATGATGATTTTAATCGGACAGAACCACTGCTTATACTCAAAAAACGATTGAAAGCATTAAATAAAAAAGCTCCCTTTAACTCTTCGGCTCTTTTACTTAAAAATTTAGAGAGACTTTCAGAACTTATTGCACTAAATTCCTATGAAAAGAAGGTTTTAGAGTTTGTTATACTTCTAAAACAGTACGATATTCTGAGTAATGCCATTAGCCTTGTTGCTGATGATGGACTCAATACCTCTCGAAGCAAACGTCTACTCTCAACTCTACTGGATATCCCCATAGAACAGATTAATGAAACCTTTGCAACGCACTCTACCTTTAGCCGTTCTGCCTTGCTCTTACTGGACAGTGATGAGAACTACTCTCTAAACAGTAAACTAAAACTTATCAATTATGAATTTGCAGACAACATGATGAACCTCGATGAAGAGATAACCGAAATGATAAAAGATTCCGTTCGTCTCTCTGAAAAGGGAACATTAGGAATTCAAGACTACTCGTACATTAAAAAAGATTTAGAAATTTTGATGCCCTTTCTAAACAAAGCCCTAGAGAACAAGCAAAAAGGAGTCAATATCCTGCTCTACGGTCTACCTGGTACAGGAAAAACCGAACTTTCTAAAACCATTGCCGATATATTGGGTACAAGCCTCTACGAGATAAGCTATGCAGACAGTGATGGCGACCCGATAGAGGGCGAAGCACGATTACGACTCTACAAAACAGCTCAAGCTCTTTTCTTTAACAATAGAACCATTTTAATGTATGATGAAGCCGAAGATGTCTTTGAGAGTTACGAGGGTGGCTTTTTTATGTTGCCAAAACAACAATCTGACAAAGCATGGATCAACAAAATTTTAGAGACCAATAATGTACCCACCATATGGATAACCAACAACATTAGCAGTATTGACAACGCGATTATACGACGTTTTGATATGAGTATCGAGCTTCCTATCCCTTCTAAATCGGTACGAAAAGAGATTATCAAAAAATACAGTAACAATATACTCGACACTGAAAGCATAGAACGATTGAGCGAACATGAAAACATCGCCCCTGCTCTGATTTCTACGGCTGTAAAAGTCAGTAATAATCTAGCAGATTCCGAAAAGAAAAAAGCCCTATTGCAACTCATCAACAACACACTAAAAGCACAGGGTTATCCAGAAGTCTCTAAGAACTCAGAGGGAACACTTCCAAAAAACTACAAAGTAGAGTTCATTAATACCGATAGCAACCTAGAAGAGCTTGTAGAGGGAATCAAAGCACACAAATCGGCACGAATCTGTTTCTATGGAGCATCAGGAACAGGAAAAAGTGCCTTTGCCAAACACATTGCCAAGATGTTGGACAAACCATTTATTATGAAGAGTGGTTCATCCCTAATGAGCAAATGGGTAGGCGACACCGAAAAAAATATTGCCAATGCCTTTAAAGAAGCCAGCGAAGAAGAGGCTGTGCTTATCTTTGATGAAGTAGATGGATTTTTAGCCGAACGAGGTCAAGCCAAAGTAAACTGGGAAGTAACCCAAGTCAACGAGATGCTGGTTCAAATGGAAAAGTTCAATGGTCTATTCATAGCCACCACCAACCTCATCGACCATTTAGACCAAGCGAGTCTGAGACGTTTTGATTTAAAGCTAGAGTTCAAAACCCTAGAACCACAACAGCTAGAAAAAATATTTATCTCTTATTGTAATGAACTTGCACTAGAAACCCCAACAAGCCAAGAACTTCACGAGATTAAATCACTAAAAAATCTTAGCCCTGGGGATTTTGCTACGATTAATAGACAAAGTAAGTTTAGAAAGATTAACTCGGCTACAGAGTTTATTCAACAGCTAAAAGAGGAGATGAAGTTGAAGAAGCTTCAGGATGGGAAGAGTATGGGGTTTATTTAGTTGTATTTTATCTAATTAAACTCCGAACGCCAAAACCGATACCATCTGTCTGAATACAATGCTTTTAGTACCAGCCAAATGACATACACTATAAATCCAAACACGGGTAGATAGCTGAAAAAGAAAATAAGTAGAGCGTTATACCAACTCCAGTTCCATAATTCAGTGGCTGATGTGTACGCTACTATAGAACCTAAAATAGGGGTGTATGCTGTAAGTACTGCTCCTATGGCTGAAAAGAGTCCGTAAATTTCGTAGCTTGTGCTGTAGAGGTTGTAGATGGCAGAGGTTTGGATAAGACCTACTGTAAAATAGACGATGAGTGTCATACCGACCAGTAGGTTAAGCCATAGAGGGGTTCGGTCTAAGTCTAAATCATCTAACTCTGATTCTTTCCAAACCTCATCTACTTCTTTGTAGAGTTGATATACAATATCTTCTGAATCAAACTCTTCTAATACTTCTGTGAACTCGGGCATGTTCTCTTCGTTGAAGACATCAAGTTCTATAATTTCTTGATTAACTACTTGCTCATAGATGACAGAGAGTCGATAATCTCCCTCTATAATAAAACGCTGTAAATGCAGAGCTACATCTTTATAAATTATCTCTGGACTATTAAGAATTTTTATAGCTATCTTCTGCATGAACTAGTTCCTTAGTTCCATTGTAAGCAAGAGACCACTCGGTTATGACACTCTGGGTAGGTGGTACATGAAGCTTTTGTTGAGTTGGTACGGGTACAGACATTACAGCCATCTGACCACATTGCACAGCCAGAAGGGACATCCTTCTTTATTATTTTAGTTATCTTACGCTCATCGGCAACCAATGTTTTATCACTCACGTTTGCTGAAGCTACAACTTCTATTGCACCCATCTCAACTGGCTCTTGTACTATTTCTACTTTTGGTGTTGGATTTGGAGTGGCTACTACCTCTACACTTTTATCACTACAATTTATAAAAATTATTCCGATTAATACGCTATATAGATATTTCATCTGTTATTCCTTTTTTAATTTAAACAATACTATATCATATTTTTTCATTAAGAAAAATAATTTTTTTAGTTAAAATTCTATTATGATTTTTTTTACTAACAAAACACTACTAGAGATTAGCACTATTATAAAGAAAGAACTTCTAGCAACGAATCAAATAACTTTTGCTGTAGAGAACCCTGATTTAGAGCTAAATAACCGAGGCTATAAAACGTGGGTTAACCTAGCAGAGCTTCACTTTTGTAAAATGCTTACCCCTAAAATTATAGATACTCAACTTATCGGACTGACCTTTCAAAAATTAAATAGAGAGAACTCTTTTCACTCTGCACCCATTAGTAATCAACAAGAAAAGTATGGAACAGAATCACTATTTTTTAATATCAATAAAAATGAAGAGCCTACCTTTTTACATGCCTATAAAAAAGCCCTTGAAGCTGTAAAGGTTCAAAATAGAAAACATATCTTAAATTTAGGCATTAATAAAGGCGATGAGTTTGAACTTATAGAGCAACTTATAGATAAAACACTATTTGACTCCATTCAATTTCAGGGAGTTGACCACTCACAAACAGCTCTTGATTATGCAAAAAAACGCTTTCCTAAAGATAATGTAAGATTCTATAAACAGGATATTAATGCCTTAAAAGAGTTGAATTTAGAAAAGTCGGATTTGATTATCTCTATAGGGACATTACAGAGTCCAAGTATTAACTACAAACCTTTTTTAATGTCTTTGGTACAAGAGCATTTAACCAAAAATGGAGCATTTATATTGGGCTTTCCAAACAGCCGATGGATAGATTCTGAACTTATTTATGGGGCAAAAGCACCCAATTATCCCTATTCGGAGATGTCCCTGCTCTATAATGATGTTATATTTGCAAAAAAATACCTGCAACAGAAAAAATTTAGAGTAACCATTACAGGACGAGAGTACATCTTTTTGACAGCCACACGAATAAACATATAATCTCTTAATTTATGTTTGTTTTAGATGATAAAGTATATAATTTATCGTTCGTGAATTAAAAAAAAGGTATTTAACATGAAAACAACCCTGATTGCCCTTCTCCTTAGCCTCCTAGCACTTCTTATTACTGCTTGTTCTCCAGAAAAACAACAAGTCCCAGTTCAAGTAGAAAACGACTCTAACCGATTTAGAACCATCAATGCCAATAATAGAGTTGGTAGCCAAACTGTTATTTGTCACAACTGTAGAGCAGAATTTAAACTCTCTCAACAAATTCAAAAAATGTCCATGAAGGGCGACGCGATTGTTGATTGTCCTGTTTGTCATCATAACTATTTGAAGAAAGCAAAAAAATAGAGAGCATTAGGATAATTTTTGGGCTTCTATGCCCAAAAATCTTTATCACTCATTCCCCCACGTTTTTTTCGAGCAACCATTGCTGATTTCATCGCTTTATCCCCACAAGCGATTTCATCCATAAATTCTCGCAGGTGCAAGAGTTCATATCGTTCATCAAAGCTTATCTCTAGCTCTCCCTCTTCTAGTAAAAAACGTCGATTTGAGGGGACTTTTGTATTGTCAGGATGGTGCATAAATGTCTCAAAGATAAATAGACCATCTTCTTTTAGAGCTTTTTCGATTTGAGGAAAAAGAGAACGATTTAAATAATAGGTACAGACGATTAAGTCGTAAGCATTCTCTTTTAATCTATAGTTATCAAAATCAACCTCTTTTGCATGGATATTCTCCATATTTTTTAAACTCTCTAGGGCAACAGGACTAATGTCTAAAGCATCCACTTCAAAACCTTGTTTGGCTAAGAACTTTGCATTTCTTCCTATCCCACAGGCGATGTCTAAGGCTTTTCTACCCTTTGCCAATAAACTATATTTTTCTACCACCTCTGCAATTTTTGACGGAATAGGATGATTGTTATTATACTTTTTATCCCAACGTTCTCTGTCTTCTACTGCCATTATCGGTAATTCTCCAAATCTTTTGATTTTCTACACCATTTTAAAAAAAGTCTGTCGGGGTTTAGCCGTTTATCTATCTCTTTTCCATCCACAATATTGTCTGCCAACATTTTACCCATCATCGGAGCAAAAACAAAACCACGACCACCTAGCCCATTACAAACATAGAGGTTCTCCATCTTTTTAGGTTCTTCTTTGAGCCGTTGACCTCGTGGAAGTTTTGGATAGTTTTCAAGCATTTCCGATACAGAGATAACCGAACCCAATAGAGGAAAATAGTCTTTAGAACCTGAACGCATACCACAAAATGTCTCTTTTAATTTAAAATCAGAAGTATCAACCATCCCCGAAGCTACTGAAAATAGAGCGTTTAACGGCTTTCCATTACAGGTAATACAAATATCCACCTCTTTTTCATGTGTTGCACCAATCTTGATGATACCATCTATATTAGCAGAGACAGAAATCTGTTTGTGCATCGAGACATCCAAATCTAGGGCTGTTTCATAATCTCCACGGCTTCCCCATGTTCCTTTAACCCCCATGTATCGCATATCAAAAAATTTATTTTCATAACCTGTTGCCAAAACAAGTTTTTTAGCTCTATACTCTCCTAAAAACCATTCATTATTTTCATATATTAAGCTGTCAACTTCATACTGTTTGTAGTCGATGCCTTCCAAAAAAGCCTTACACATTTCAGGAGCATCACAAACACCTGCTTCATTAAACAGAAAGCTGTCAAAAGATTTCTTGATACCAATACTTTCTAAACCCTCTTCATCGACCCACTCTCGTTTAGACCTATTAAACTCTTCATATTTTGAAAATTTTTTAGCATCATCTTCATCTTTTGGAATACGAATAACTCCTGTCTGTTTAAAATGGGTTGGGAAATGTTCTACATAAAAGTTCTTTGCAAATTCAAAGGCTTCATTGGTCAATGATTGAAGCTCCGACCCCTTACCAATTTTAGGCGAAACAAAAGCCCCTGCTGCCGAAGAGCCACCCATCGCAGCTACTCCTGCACGATCAACAACTAAAACATCTAAACCTCTCTGTTTGAGAAAATACGCAGAGGAACACCCTGCAATACCTGCACCAACCACAACTACATCATAAATTTTCATATTTTTATACCTATTTATTATAAATCATCTATTTTTTTTAACTACTTATAGCGTATCTATTCTTTTAATTTATTATACAACAATTATGATATAATCTCCAAAACAATATCATTAAAAGTATACAACATGAAAACAATACATTATCTTCTCTTTTTTATCTTACTTATAGTTATAAATTCCTGTTCTTCCATTAAGGTACAGAATGAAAATGCTGTTTTTTCGGATAAATATCGTTTAATGTGGAACGATGACCCAAGAACAACCATGACCATTGGATGGAATCAATACCAAGGTACGCCCAGTGTACGCTATGGCTTAACTCAAAACACTCAAAACAAAATAGACCCCCAACGACAGGTTCAGTACCGTGGGATGAACAACACCTTTGCACGACTTAGAGATTTGAAACCAAATAGTCGATACTATTTTAAAATCTGTACCTCTAACATCTGTAGCGATACCATGTATTTCAAAACAGCTCCATCAAACAATCAAGCATTTACCTTTATTGCAGGTGGCGATTCAAGAAGTATCCCACGAGGAAGAATACGAGGAAATATATTGGTTTCTAAAATCAGACCACTCTTTATTGCTCATGGTGGCGACTACACCAAAAATGGAACGGCTACAGAGTGGAAAAGATGGCTTGATGAGTGGCAACAGACCAAAAGCAGTGATGGCAGGCTCTATCCACTCATTGTAACGCATGGAAACCATGAAAATCGTGATGCAAAAATGCTCAATAAACTTTTTGACGTGCCTAATGTGCATGTCTATTCTAAATTGGATTTTAATTTTTTATCGCTCTATACACTCAATACTGAGCTTGAACCAACCGTTGGTTATTACGATATGGCAATCAAGAAAAAAGATAAATGGAAAATTCATAAAAAATGGGACAAACAGACAAAATGGCTAAAAGAGAATCTGAAAAAAGATAGGAAAAAGTGGAAAGTAGCCTCGTATCACAGACCTTTACGACCTCATCGAAAATCAAAACATGAAGGCAGACTACGCTATTTGGACTGGTCTCCACTCTTTTACACCTACGGAGTCAAACTCGCAATAGAATCAGACTCTCACTTGGTCAAATACACCCAACCACTAAAACCCTATCTTTTTGGCGAAGAGGGTTTTGTTGTTGATAAAGAGAAAGGAACAACCTTTATTGGCGAAGGCAGTTGGGGAGCACCCACACGAGAAAATGACGATGATAAATCATGGACAATTGACTCTGGAAAGTTTTGGCAATTCAAACTCATAACCGTCAGCCCAACACAGTTGGAAATTCGTACCGTTAAATTTGGAGATGAAGAGACCGAGTACAACCCTCATAACATTAAAGAGCTAACTCAAAAGGAACAAAATAGTGATGCTACTGCTATTCCTAAAGAGTTGGACTTATGGGAATCAAAAGTGGGTAAAGTTCTAATATTGAAGTAAACTTATCCTATAGAGTCAGACAAAGGCATGCCTTTGTCTCTACAAAAAAGTCAACATCTCGCCCTTAATTCCCTCTTTTTCTACAATAACCGTATGTTTAATCTTTTTATCAAACAGACCCTCAATCATAGCAGGAACAGTAACATTGGTATTGTTTTTAATCCACTCTAGTGCCTCAGTATCTTCTGTAATGTCAGCTTGACCCAATGCTCTAGCCACCGTTGTAGAGAACTTTGTCCACTCTGCTGTTGAGTAGATAATGGTTTTTAAATCTTTTGGAGTATCTTTTTCATAGGATTTCATACAGGTAGCTGTGTGTGGATCCATAATGTAACCCTGTGAAGCATACTTAGCAATATACGCTTCACACTCATCATCTTCGCTATAAGTTGCCGAGAAATCAGCTTGAATAGCCTTTTTTTCTTCTTCTGTCATACTAAATTTATTATTATTCGCTAAATCGTCCATAAGCTCTTTAGTGCGTTCTGCTCCAAATTTATGAAAAATAATTCGCTCTATGTTTGAACTTTTCAATATGTCCATCGCAGGAGATTCTGTTTTGATTAACTCACGAGTCGTTAAATCATACTCTCCATTTTCAATCCAATCAGTCAAGATATTATTAACGTTGGAAGAGATAAGAATTCTCTCTACAGGAAGCCCTGCCTCTTTGGCATAGAATCCACCAAGTGCATTACCAAAGTTTCCAGAAGGCACAATAAGGTAGACTTTTTCGCCCATAGTAATCTCATTTTTGCGAACCAACTCTAAATACGAATGAATATGATAAATAGTTTGAAAAATAATACGCCCAAAGTTTACAGAGTTTGCAGCCGAAAGTTTAATATTTCGACTCTCTAACTCTGCTTTAAAATCGTCTGAAGCCAAAAGCTCTTTGAGCATGTTTTGAGTATCATCAAAATTACCATGAACCCCAATAACTTTTAAATTCTCTGCCTCTTCGGTAACCATCTGAAGACGTTGAACATCCGATGTTCCACCATCAGGGTAAAGACACGCCACTTGAATATTATCTTGATTTTTAAAAGTCTCTAACGTTGCAGGACCTGTATCGCCCGAGGTAGCTGCCATAATCAAATAGTTTTCATTACGTTTTTGAGCCTCTTTTGCCAACACATAACCAAACGGTTGCAATGCCATGTCTTTAAACGCACGAGTAGGTCCATGATAAAGCTCTGATACAAAACAGTCCTCTTCAATTTTAGACAAAGGCACAGGATTAGCAGGGTCATCAAAAGCATCATAACGGCTAAGAGCCTCTGTAAGTGTTGCCTCATCAATATCTATATCGAACCCTTGAAGCACCTCTAAAGCCAATGTTTTATAGTGAGAATCTACATGTTTTGTTAAAAATTCTGTATCAAAAGTTGGTAAAAACTCAGGTACATAAATTCCACCAAAACTAGCACTTGGGCTTAAGATAGCCTCTGAAAAACTTACCTTTTGAGCTTTAACACCATCATTACCACGAGTCTCTATAAATTGCATATAATATTCCTAGATATTTTTTCGGGATTATAACAAAAGTTGGTTATCTGACGAATTAAAAGAGCGAATTATTTTTGATTTTATGGCGATGAAATCGACCCTACACCCCCCAATCAATAAAACTCCTTTAATTTTTTTCTAAAACCCTCTCAACCTCACTATCAAATTTATACTTCAAAGGTACAACAACGGTACCATTTTTATCAATAGCTCCCCATAATCCACCAACTACAGAGGTGTGTTCATCTTCGGGGAAACTTCTCTCTTGGTGGCAACCGTTTGATACAATAGCAAATCCATTTTTAAAAGGTAAAGCATAATCGTATTTGGCAGGGATAATGATGTTTAGTTTTGTATCGGTAAAACCTATTTTGTTGTTGGCTATGTAGCGTGCTAGCCCTTCGCTGTAGTAGTCTGTTCCATTGTCAAAAATATACATTTTTAGCGTTTTTCCCTCTTTTGTGACATTAAAAAATCCTACACTAGAGTAGATGGTGTTGAGTTCATATTGTGCTTCTTCTCCTTTTTGAAAACCGATATTTTTTATATGTTTCTCTTTTAGGGTTAATGTGTCTCCTATAAGTGTTCCACAATCATCGAAGGTCTCTATCTCTCCATACTCTTGGTTTGGCTTTGGCTTGGTGTAGTAGGCACACTCAAAGTTTTCATGCTTGTTTTGAATAAACTTTTTAATCTCTTTATAGTATCGCTCTTCTTTAATGATACTGTTGTGTCCCTTTTCATGAAAGTATTTTACATCAACAGCCAAAGGGTTAAAGGCATCAGATAGATTTTGTGTGTGAATTGCAATAATCACTTTATCAGCTCCAGCTCTGAGGATAAGTGTCTTTTTAGCTGTGATTTTAGGAACTCGGTTAATAGAGTTATACTTATCTTTCAAAAGTATCTTCATTGGGAAAAAAGGGAATCGTTCTTGAGCTACAGAGAGTATGGAATCAAAAGGGGTTACAAGCACAAGTCGGTCGATTTTACGCTCGGATGCCAAGTAAGTTGCAACAGCACTTCCTAAGCTTCTGCCGATGACATTAATGTTTCTGTATTTTGATTTTATTTGGTCATAGAGCAATAGAGCATCACTGTAAATCCCCTCTTCTGTTGGTTCTCCACTGCTTCCACCGTAACCACGATAGTTTACAAAATAGAGCGTTTGATTTGGGAAAATCTTTTTAAAATTATTTACTGAATAAACTACATTTTCAGCGTTTCCTCCAAAATAGATAAGAGCATCTTCTTTTTTAGGATTTACAACAAAGGTTTTTATCTTGATTCCATTATTCTCAAAATAGACCTCTGGAAAAGATGTTTCTACAGAAGGAGTAGGATGATAAAGGATGCTTCTTTGTTGGGTATAAAGCACAACAGCAAAAAAGATATAGATACTCACGAAAGTAAGTATTACTTTTTTTAGAATATTCATAGGGTTAATCCCTTTTTTCTATTATAACATAGTCAGCATATGGCATTTACCTCTTGCACTATTTTGGAAACTTTTCTATTTTTCCATTCTCCACATTACGAATATAAATAGCTTCCACTCTATTTGGGTAGGCTCGGGCAATCTTAGTATACGCTTCTTTGTCTTTCTCTCCACTATCTCCAAAGAGAACCCATCGAATATTAGGATAGAGCAAAATAAGCTTTTGAATCTTGGCATACTTATACTCCAGTTGATCAAGAAGGGAATCACTGTTATCTCCATTGAGCTTTTTTGTAATGACCGTTCGTTTTGGAAAATGATGATAATCTAAAAAATTATCAATACTGTTTTGAAGCTGTTTCGGAGAGCCTGACAAAACAAAAAAAGCTCTTTTCCCATCCTTTTTTAGAAGCTTTTTAATACTCTCTTGAGTCTCTGGAATAAGGGTTCGTTGTGTGTAGTTCTTAAAAAAAATATTATTGATAAGATTAAATTTATCCCCTACATCCGAAACAATTAAGGTGTCATCAAAATCAGAGATAACACCAATTTGTTTTTTAGGACTAGGGATAAAGGCTTGACACCCTATAACGGTTTTACCACCATTCATTGCAATTTTAACCGTTTGATTATCTACAAAAGAGTCCTCTTGCGTTGTTGCTTCAAAGCTGTAATAGCCCTCATCATCACTCTCAATTTGATAGCGAGACTGATTAATCGTAAGGGTTAACGCTTCATTCTTTTTTTCACTATTAAATACTTGAGAAAATTTATTTTTAAGATTGGTAACATAACCGTCCTCTTTTGAATGACTCATCTCCTCTTTACTGTCAAAAACCCTACCATTAACAACAATATGTTGAGAACTGCCATAACAGCCATACACTTCAATTGAATCATCTGCGACCATCGTACCTACTCCAAACAATAAACTATAGACGATAAAAAACCGTTTCATCTCTACCACCTTTTTTTAAGTAAAAATCTTTTTTAATAACCAGTTTTGTTTCTCTTCGCCTGTACGTACATAGTGTAAATCGTAAATATTTGAAGCAATAATTTCAATCTCTTCTCGGCTTGGGCTATCACAAGCAAATAGAATTTGATCACCTATTTCTAAAATCTCATTACAAGGAAGCAAAAACTCATCTCCATGACGTTTTAAGAAAAGAGGAATTGCTTTATGATAATTCTTCCAATTTTCCAAAGAGCGTAAAAGTATATTCAGCCCTATGGATTCACCCTCTTCTAATGCACGATAAAGGGCATAAGCTCTCTCTTTATTAATTGTTAAATGCAAGAGTTGAGGATTCGTTCCCAATTGGGATTTCAAAAGATTGACTAATGAGGTTCCCCACTCTTCATCTTGATAAAGAATTTTCTTTAAAAAAGAGTGTTTTAAGGGTTGAGAAAGTTGTATAGAAGTTTTATTAATCAGGATTTTCTCAATCATAAAGAGCCAATTTGCATTGGTTGCTTCAAAAATACTAATCTCTTTCATCGTGTTTTCTCGTGCAATGACGTACAACTCTGAATTTAACTTTTTAGCTGTAATCAGAATAGAGATATTGTCTATATCATTTTGTGTTCCTGCAACTAAAACGGCTGCTGATTCAATTCCTGCTTTAAGTAAAACATCTTTATCATCAGCATTTGCTCGAAGAAAGGTTTCATTCTTCATCATCTCTTTTGTGCCGATACCTTTTTCATCAATAATTACATAATCCATTCCATGTTTGTCAAGTTTCTCTTTTATCACTTTTCCCAAACGCCCATAACCACAAATAATATAACGCCCTTGTGGTAAAAAACTGGCTTCATCGGCTAAATCAGCATTTTTATAAATCCAATTTTCTAAGGTAAGAATATGAGGAGCTGTTAAAGCAATATCAAAACGTTTGGCAAAAATTTCAAAAGGATTTTCTACTTTGGCGATGTCTGTATCTAAAAGAGAAGTCATCGTATCTCGAAGCGTTGCTTTGGTTATAACTTTGACATTTGAATTTAAGAAACGGGTTAAGATGGTAATGCGTAAATTTTTATCTTCTTTATAAAAATGTGCAACTACAGCTTTACAATAAGGTGAACGAACGCCTGCATCCTCTAAGGTTGCTGTAAGAAGAGCATTTCCAACCATTACAGGAACACCGATAGAAGACTCTTCAAGTTGAAAAAGATTCAGCCTATCAGCATCACGATCAACAAGTACCACTTCCATTCCTGCAGTAGTTAAACGTTTAATTACTTCAGCATGAACATAATTGTACCCCAAAATAATAATAAAATCGGACTTTAAGCTCTGTACCTGCCGTCTAAAGCGTCCCTTTAGCAGTTCATGCTTTAACGCCTTATCTGAAATAATAGAAACCAATGCACCAATCGTATAGAACCAACCAATAACGGTTAAATAAATACAAACAACAACCCATAAGCGTTGAGAGTAGGTAAAAGCATAAGGTGTTTCTCCAAAACCAATGGTTGAAGCTGTATAGGAGATAAAATAAAAAGCATCAAAAAAACTTAGATGATACTCCTTCTCTCCATCCCATCCAGGGATAAGCACCATACCTAAAATGGCAATGGCATAGGTTACAATAATAATAATTAAAGGAGTGCGTAAGCGTTGTAAAATAATCCAAAAAGCATTATCTCTCATAGGGTTATCTTTTCGATTTCAGTGTTTCGCCTAGGTATAAAATAACCGATGTAATGTTTGCTAAAAATGCACCCCCCGAGAAAGAGATAATTGTTGCCATATGACTACTGGTCATTATTGAAGTGTACTCGACAACTGTCCAAACAACCACAGCTATAATAAGTTGAATATCTGCAACCAAGGATGTTGCTAGCAACACTGAACCTATTTGTGTTTTATCCCCAATCTTAAGTGCTGTTGCGATTAATGAAATAATTAATGCTGCAAAGAGTTCATAGGTACTGTGCATTTCAGGATTTCCCATATCTCCATAAAAAAACCCAAAATTAAGCGTCATTGCCAAGATAAAGAAAAAACCCGAGATTACTTTTTGTAAATTCATTTTAAAATTCCTTTTTAAAAAATTATGAAATTATAGCTGAAATACTATAAATGAATCAGTTTTAAAGGGTTTATGTGTTTATTATCCTTAGTAACTTCAAACATTAAGCTTTTATCTACTTTCCCAATTATAGAACCCTGTGAAAGTTGTTTGCCTACACGAATACCAGGAGCCAAACGTGAGAGCTTTGCATAAATGGTATGAATACCTCGTGCATGTTCTACAATAACAACTCGACCAAGCATTCCACCAGAATTTTCGGAAAAAACAATCTTTCCTTTTAAAACATTGCGTACTTTTGAACCAACATAAGGAGCCTTTAACGTAATGGATTTATTAAAGATTTTAAACTTGTAGATAGGGTCAATATAGGAACCAAATTTTTTAATAAGTCGTGCACCTTTTAATGGTGAAATTGTTTTACCCTCATGGTAACGAGTAGTAAGTGTTGAGAGTGATGAACTTCGATTATTTTGAACTTCTGAAGCTAAATCTTTACGATTTTTGGCTTCCAATCGTTTTGCCTGTAGAGCATCTTTTCGATCTTGTTTAATAATTTTAAGTGTTGCTAACTTACGCTCTAAACTGCGACGACTTTTTTTAATACGATTAAAGCGTTTTTTATACAAAGCTTTATCCCGAGCCAAACTGGCAATCACTTTATCTTTCTTCTGCTTTTTAGTTCTGTACTCTAAACGTTCATTAGTGTAGGTAGCAATTGTTCCCTTAATCAAATCTTCTTTCTCTTTTAGCGATGCTTGCTTTTTATTTAAGGTAGTAATTTCATCTTTTAATGCTTCTATGGCAACACGGTTTTTTTGAGCATACACTTCATACATCTCTTGCATCATTACAGAGTCTTTTGTAGGCTGTCTTAACTCTTCAAGAGCCAATGCCATCGAAAAATTTTTAGCAATTAATTCTACAAACTTTTCTTGTTTAGAACCAATCGTTGTGTTAATTTTATTTAAATCTTTGGATAAAACTTTCTCTTTTTCTTTTAAATTAATGTATGATTGTTCATTATTTTTAATGTTTTTTTCCAAAGAAGCTATTTTATTTTCTAACGTTTTTTGCTCTTTTTTAGCCATTAATATTTTTTGTGCAATGGTTGAAAGTTGCTTGTCCATCTTTCTATATTCTGTCTTTTTTAATTTTAACTCTTTATTCTTTTGACGAATCGACGTATCTACAGAAGAGGCAAAAAGTAGAGAGAACGAGAGTAAACAACCAAGAATTAGTCTCATATTATTACTCCTCCTTTACATTGATAACAACCAAAAATACGGCAATAAGAACAACCATAATTGAAGCAAACAGTAAAATAAAAAAATCTGAAAATAAAAAAACATCTGAAACATGCTCTTTTAATATCTCCATTTGCGTATCTGAGATCCACATCTTTTGAAGCGAAACAAACATTGCTGAAGTTAAAATAGCTGAAATAACAGCATCTAATACAGCCATATTAATGAGTACCTTAGAGCGTAAAAAAAGTGAAGCTCCAAAAATCTCCATAACTTTCATCCGTTGAGCATGCATAAAATTCCATACTTCCATCTGTTTAACAATTAAAAAGAATCCTATAATCCCCATAAAAAAGATAAATGTTCCGAAAGAAAATTTAATAAAAGTAAACAGTTCATATTGAGACTTATAGGTAGAGTGAAAGGTCTCAATACGTTTAATACTTTTGGATTCGGATAAGTTCTTTTTGACTTTGTCTAATGCTTTAATTCCTAAAAGGTTGTCAAGTTTTATTTCATAAAAATTGGGGATTGCCTTGTTAACACTTTTACTTTGCCCTAAATACATGTTCTGAAGAGCTTGAGGTTTTGAAAGCTCCTTAACTCCTAGTATATGGCTATTTAAGGTCTTAAAATCATCAATGCTCATTTCATCTCTTGCAACAACAAGAATACTGTAATCCGAAGAGAGACTCTTCTCATAAGTGTCTGTAGTACGGTCAAAAACAATAAAAAATTCTAATCCAAGTAAAATTGCTACCAGTGGAAAAATTAAGGAGACATGTCTTTTAATGAACTTCATAGACGCTCCCTCTCTCATCAATTGTAAAATGTCTGTATTGAATATTAAACACCATTGGTATCCTGTGCGTTACCACAACAACCGTGGTGTCTAACTGTTGACAAGCATTTTCCATTAAGTCCCAAATAACATTAGAAGAGTATTCATCAAGGTTACCTGTAGGTTCATCTGCCAAGATTAAAAAAGGATTTTTTGCCAATGCTCGTGCTACCCCTACACGTTGTTGCTCTCCACCTGAAAGCTCCATAGGGTATTTATCTTCTTTTCCACTGAGTTTTACATGATGTAAAAGTCGTCGTGCTTGGGTGGATTGAACCTCGGATGAGTAGCCAGAAATCCACAATGGTAAAACCACATTTTTTTCAACCGTCCACTCATTAATAAGTTTATAATCTTGAAAAACAATCCCTAAATGGGTTCGTAGCTCTTGAAGTTTAGACTTTTTAATATCAATCATGTCCAATCCACCAATCACTAACGAACCCTCTTTGGGTTGTAGGTTTCCATAAAATGATTTTAGCAGTGTGGATTTTCCACTACCACTGGGACCTGTTATAAAAACAAAATCCCCTTTTTTTATTGTAAAGGTTGCATCTCGGATAACCTCTTCATCTTCTTCATAAGAGAGTGTAAGGTTCTTTGCCGTAATCACATTAGACATCTAAATACTCCATAATCTTAAGATGTGTTTTGTAGTTTGTTAAAGTTTTAACAGGATTAGAATGAAAATAATACGCCCCTTTTTCATCCATATAGATAAACTTATGCTCAGGTCTATCAAAACTACCAAACGCCAACTTAATTAAAATAGCTTCCTCTTGAACTTTAAAGATTCTTTCAAAATGGATAAAAGAGTCTTCAAAAATGAGAGGTTTAGATGTTATTTTATCCAAAAGTTCTTGTTTATAACAGATATTGTTAAAAGAAAAGTCAAAATTCAAAATGCGTTCTTCAGAATTTTCTAACGATTTTACATAGACATCATAAATGTCTTTCTCTTGTTTTAACCAACGTGCTTCATACTTACTGGTTACTTCAAGTGCTTCATTTTTTCGTACTTCAACAGCTGTTTTAGAAACGTTATCCCCTAAAAAGGTATTTAAAGCGTACCAAAAATATTTATAACTATCGGTTCGTAGCTCTAATCGACCCTCTTTTTTGAGAACACGCATGGACTCTGCTAAAAAAGAGGCAGAGATAACCCGTCTTTGTGGCTTTTTATCCCAAGGTACAGGAAAATGAACAAAGATTTCAGAACATAAATTTGAGGGAATCATCTCTAAAAGTAGACGTGCATCGTAGTTGACAACCCAAATATTCTCTAGACCTAAAAGCTCAATTTGTTTTAGAACTTGCATGGCAGAGGGAGTATGAATCTCTATCCCAATAAAGAGCCTGTTTGGGTTCTTTTGAGCTTGATAGAGCAGATGCTTACCCGAACCAAAGCCCACCTCGATAGAGACCGATTCAAAAGAGAAATCAATGTCTGAAAAATCTTCTATGTTTTTTTCATAGGTACTTGATGTCAATACTTTGGCAGGATGCACAGCAATATTTGACTGTGTTACCTCCAATTCACAGGCAGTAGAGACATCAGCAATCGCTTGTTTTACTAAATTTACTTTCAGTGGTCGAGTAACTTTATCGTATTTTAACAACCAAAAATTTTCAGATTTGCTTGATGCTTTCGTTTTTTTTAGATGTAATAAAAAGGATTCATCTTCATGGTGTACAGCAATAAGTTCATCATCGCTGTGGCTGTCATTTGCAATAAAAAGGATTTCTGTTTCAGAATGTTTTCCTTTTTTCAGCACAGAAGTCTCAAATGGTTTAACAGTTATATGTGGCATTAAGTCCCTTATCTTGCTAAAATAGTAATTACTTTACTTGGTTTTGAGATACTATCATCAAATCCAACAGCAATTATTCTATAGGCATACGAATTTCCTGGAGCAACATAGGTATCTATAAATTCAGACATCATTCGATGCTTGACTGAATCGACCCATTTCCATGGCTGACCGTTAATACTTCTCTCTATCTTATACATTTTCACACGCTTATCGGAATGTGGTCTCCAAATCATTTTAATGGTGTTCGGTGCTTTTTGAAATGCTTGGAAAAAAGTTACTGCATCAAAAGGAGGTAATGTTTTTACTTCAATTACCTGCCCATGTGCCGATTCAAAACCACCTTTGACAGTAGTAAAAGTATAGGTATATTGACTATTTTGACGCAACTCAGTATCAACATAATGAGATGAGAAACGGTTCGAAACCGTACCTATTTTAACCAGTTGTTTGGTCTTATTGTATACCGTACCGTCGCCTTCTGTTCGATAGATATTAACTCCATCAAGCCCCTTATTGGCAAGTGATTGCCACTCAAACGCTACAGAAGTGCTTCCTGAGATGGCTTTTACATTATTTATTTTAGGTAAATTTAAATCCAATTGATGACCTGTAATCGCAGAAGGATTACATCCGTTCAGTAATAGTGCTGAAATAAGTGTCAATGGTACTAGGGTTAATCTTTTCATTAACGTCTCCTTGATTAAACTTTTTATTAATAAACTCTTGCATATCTGCAAAGAGTGGTGCAACGAACTCCATTCGTTTATTGGTAGTGGGATGAAACATATACAGTTTATATGCGTGTAAAAATACTCTATCTATTGTATCTTTTTTGCTCTTAAATCCATATAAACTGTCTCCAAGGATGTGCCGACCCAAGCTCTCTAAATGCACCCGTATCTGATGCGTTCTACCTGTAAAAAGCTTTACGGCAATGAGTTCTAAATTTTGTTGAGAGTTATGAGAGCTTCCTGTCTCTAGCAATTTACAAAAAGCAGATTTTGCCTCTTTTCCTCGTAGGGAAATATCCATTTTTAAACGATTATTAAGGTTTCTACCAATGGGTTTTTCAACAATACCATTTGACTTTAAAGGGCAATCAATAATGGCTAAATAGTATCTTCCCATGCTTTTATCTTGCAGTTGTTCACTCAATTTCTGATGAGCCTCGTTGGTCTTGGCAATAACCAAAGCTCCTGTCGTATCTTTATCAATTCGATGAACAATACCATGACGCTCTTCGCCTGAGATTGTGGATAAGGAGATGCCTTTATGAATCAACCAATCTACTAACGTAGCTTCTTTTACAGAAGGAGCAGGATGCACGACAAGACCAGAGGGTTTATTGACCACCATCATAACCTCATCTTCATAAAGTATCTCTACATCAAAATTTATCGTTACAGCTTCTTTTGGTACAACCTCTTTAAACGTATACGATACCTTCTCGCCAACAAGAAGTTTCTTTCCTGTTTTGACAACCACCTTGTCATTAACTTTAACCAAACCCTCTTTTATAAGTTGCTCAATTTGATTACGACTCTGATTCAGCTCGTCCGTTAAGACTTTGTCCAATCGCCCAGCTTTTGTAACCTCAAATTTTTTCCAATCCATTTTACTCTTTTACTATACAAATTTTTTATACAATTATATCTAAATCAATTATTGATTAAAAACTTAGTTTAGATATAATTGTTTAAACTAACTAGGATTGCTTATGAAAACTCTACTATTTTTACTGGTGCTTACTCCTCTTTTACTGGTTGCAAAAACCGTTAAACCAAAAGTAATGCATGCACATGACAGAGAGTATCAAAACCACTATTCTCATAGTTCTAATCATCGAGATACCGAAGATGAGATACTCTCTTCAAGTGCTGATGCTACGGCTCAGATAACGGTAACAATTAGCCTTCAAATCTCTACAGAAGCACTTTCTGAACTTACCTCCGAAGGTGGTGGGCATCAGGGTACTGCACGTTTAAGCTATTTGGACAACAACCGAATTCAAATTACAGAAGATATTGCAAAAGGAGAAGGGGAGTACCTAGAGACCCTTTTAAGTATGATGCATCTAAATCAAGATAAAAAGAGTTTAAAAAAGATACAAAATAATTTTGATGAGTTAATCTATCTAAACCCTAATGATTTTTTAGATAAATTAGAGAGCTTGGTCTAATTATTTTTTAAAAAGTATTCCAAAATTCAACATCAAACGATAAGAAATTTTGAAATTATTACTCTCTCTCCATAGGGTAGAGGGTGCAACTTGATAATAGAGCCAATTTTTATAAAAAAGATGATGATAGAGGGTATGAACATGATAATAGGTCACATTATAGTGTTTAAAATTGACCAAACTACTTCGAACTCCCATCCCTACACTCAGTTTCTTCTTATCCCTAAGTTTTTTAATGAGTGACAAATCATGATAGGCACGTTCATAGCTATCTTTATTAGAATAACTTAATTGATTACGAAGAATAGTATAGAGAGAGCTGTCAAATATATAGAGATTATTAAACTCAAAAATATCTTCTATCTCTCCATCACTATAATAACGGAAACGGTTACGAAACACACTTTTAAATGTCTCATCTTTAAAAACATCAAAACGAGAACGGAAGTTTAAATAAGGAACCAGATTTCCTTGACGTACTCGAAGACCCAGTCCTAATCCTAAATTAAACTTTTTTTTAACAAGTCTTAAATACTCTAAACGTAAATAGTAACTTTTGTCTCTCAGTTTTTCATTATTGAGCGTTGTTCTATCATAGAAGGTATTATCATTGTTTTCATCTTCAAAGATAATACGCAAGTTTTGTTGAATTTTTGGCAAATTCAAACGTAAACGTAAACGCATGTCTTTTTCAAACTTTTGATTTGCTTCCATCGCTACAGAAGTAGAGAGCTTGGCATAGGTCTTACTTTTAATGTTGGTTAGATTACCTTCGATAAAATAGTCATCAATACTGTTACTTGCATTAACCAATATCGTGCATAACTGGTCTCGATACTCTTCAAGTACTTCCATATTACTTTGAGCATAAACCTTTGAAAATAAAACCGTTATTATAAAAATTCTTGTAACTTTCATACAATTATTATAGTCTATTAATTAAAGTTTTGCTGCTTGAACATGCATCCAATCAAAGTTTTTTTCTCTTCCAAGGCTAACCCAGCCCTCTTCTTCCCAAAACTCCCACCATTTTGCATAAATAGGTTCTGCAAACTTCGCTCGGTCTCGTCCCCATTTTAGTTTGTTTTCCGATGGATTATAATCAATCGCAATTGCCCATGCATGCGTAGACCAACGACTTCCACCTCTGATTTTTCGCTTGTTGTAGCATCCTCCATAAAGGTTCAACCCCAATTCATGAATTTTCTCTTCTCCATAGTGATTAAGAACCTTTGTCAATACCCGTACAAAACTTTTTGCTACTTTTTTATGACAATAGAGATAATCAAGTTTTTTGCGTTTATTCCATGCCACTAAATGGGTATACGGTAATTTAACTTTAACTTGATTGCTTCCTACCTCTCCATAAAATGCATTGAGTGCTGACTCTGTCTGTTTTGGCCAATGATTTGGATTTTCATTAAGTGGTTTTACATCTCGCCATAGAGGTGGTTTTACCTTATACTTTAATAAGTGAACCAATGAATCGTAAGCGTGTTCTGTTGATGGTCCCCAATAAGCATCTATTACACCTGCATCAAAACCATTCTCATGAGCAACAAGCTGTATGTAAGCTGTTATTTTTCGAGTTCTTGGTAAGTTTGTCCAATTTGAAGGCAATTTGTCTTCTCGTCCTAATAAAGCTTCATCCAAATATAAATCTGTTGCATGATTAAAGGTTCCATCTATTTGAGTAATAGGAAACCCTTCTTTTTTCAATAAAGACTGTACGGTTCTAATAGTTGATTTTTTCATAAACTTATCCCCTTTTACTGAATAATTTTTTATTTTTTTCTGTATAAACATATTGTTATATTTCCATTATAAAGGGGATTAACTATTAAAACACTTATAAAAAAGAAGCTTATGGGGGAATTGTATTTTTTAGAGAAAGAAAAGAGAGAGATAAAAAAATCTCATATGAAATAAAATAGTAAAACATAAATAAAAATACGTATTGGATAGAAATGTTATAAGGTATAATAGAAATTTTTCAGAAGTTCCACATGGCGGACAGTGAGAGATTCGAACTCTCGGTACAGTTACCCGTACGCATCCTTAGCAGGGATGTGGTTTCAGCCAGCTCACCCAACTGTCCAGTTGTTTGTGGAATGAGATTATAGGGGAAAGTAGCTTAAAGAAATATAAAATAGTGACTTTTTTTCAAAATATTTTTTCAGCGTACACTCTCCTCTTGTTGATGTGTATAATTCATAATTATTTTTACAAACTCTTATAATTTCAGTTTTTATTAAGAGATTTTTTATGATAATCAATTTAAATAATTATTTTCTAGTTTTTAATAAATTATTTTTATATACATAACTAAAGGGATTTTATGAAAAGAAGAGACTTCTTTAAAAAAACAGCAATAACAGCAAGTGCTATGGCGTTAGGTTCAACTACTTTGGAAGCAGGAGAGACCCATCAACCCACAGACAATCGACCTATATCAAAAATCGCATTTCCTGAAAAGAGACCGATGATTACCTATTCGGATAGACCCCCTCTATTGGAAACACCCCGAGATGTTTTTACGAATGTACTAACTCCAAATGACCAATTCTTTGTTCGTTGGCATTTACCAGATATTCCTACCCTTATTAATCCTGATACGTATACCATTAGCATTAATGGATTGGTTGAAAAAGAGTTAAAAATTTCTTTGAATGATTTAAAAACAAAATTTGAGCAGGTTGAAGTAACGGCTGTACTCCAATGTGGTGGAAACAGCCGTTCTGCCTTTACACCGATTCCTGGTGGAATTCAATGGGGAAGTGGTGCAATGGGTTGTGCCACATGGAAAGGGGTACGTCTTCGAGACATTCTTGATAAAGCAGGTCTAACCAAAGATGCTGAATGGATTGGTTTTAATGGTAGTGAAAAAGCAGCTTATTATGAAACACCTAATTTTATTCGTGAGCTACATATTGATGAACTTGACGAGCATGTTATCTTGGCGTATGAGATGAACGGTGAAGATTTACCGTATCTTAATGGTTATCCTCTTCGATTAGTTCTTCCTGGGATTTATTCTGACAGTTGGGTAAAGATGCTTTCAAACATTACCGTAACCAATAAATATAAACACCTCTTTTTTATGGACGTAGCGTATCGTGTGCCTGACAATGAGTGCGAGTGTGAAACACCTGAGAAACATGCTCCAAAAACCAAGCCTATTACAAAGATGAATGTTAAATCAATTATTGGTTATCCTACAAATGAGATGACTCTTAATCATAAATCTCATGTTGTTGTGCGTGGTGTTGCTTGGGATGATGGGCATGGAATTGATAAAGTACTTATCTCTATCGACAAAGGGAAAACGTGGAAAGAGGCAATTTTAGATAATGGAAAGCTAGGACGTTATGCGTATAGAGCCTTTAGATTACCATTTAAACTCAATAAGTATGGGGATTTAACCATTATGTCAAAAGCCATCAATAAATTGGGCAAAGAGCAACCCTTTGCAAAAGATGTAAAGTGGAATCATGGTGGATACAAGTTTAACGGTATTGATGAAGTAAAAGTAAAAGTAGTATAAGGATAAAATAGATGAAAAAAATAATTTTAACAGCCTTATTGGCTCTGGCACCACTAATGGCACAAGTAGATGAAAAGGTTGAAGTTCCTTATATTGATTTTCCTGTCAAAATGGCTAAAGGCTTTGATACTATTCAAGCCAACTGTTTGATGTGTCACTCATTTGGATACATCCTTAACCAAGGACCTCAACCCCGAAAACATTGGAAACATATTATTCATAAGATGAGAACAGCCTTTAAAGCACCTATCTCTGAAGCAGATGCAAAGATCATTGAAGATTTCTTAACAGAGCATTATGGAAATGGAGAGTAATCCTCTTTTGTGGGCGTTATTGCCCACAAAATAAATATTTTATAGCTTACTTAAAGAATATACCGAGTGGTATCTTCATCATCAACAAGTTTCTCTAGTTTCTCTTCAATAAGAGCTTCATCTACAATAACTTTTTGACCTTTAAATTCATCGGCATTAAACGAGATGTCTTCTACTATTTTTTCCATAATCGTATGTAAACGTCGAGCACCAATATCTTCTGTTTTTTCATTTGCAACAGCTGAATATTTGGCAATAGAACGCAACGCTGTCTCTTCAAATACCAATTCTACCTCTTCTACTCCAAGCAGTGCTTCGTATTGTTTAATTAACGAGTTTTTAGGCTCGGTTAAAATTCTGTAGAGTGCTTCTGCATCTAAAGAATCAAGTTCTACTCGTAAAGGAAAACGCCCTTGAAGTTCAGGAATCAAATCACTTGGTTTGCTTAAATGAAATGCTCCTGCTGAAATAAAGAGAATATGATCTGTTTTTACCATACCAATTTTAGTCTGAACATTTGAGCCTTCTACAATAGGAAGTAAATCTCTTTGAACCCCTTCTTTACTTGGGTCTTGACGTGAAGAGGAGTTTGCAGGAACAGCAATTTTATCAATTTCATCAATAAAAACAATTCCCCCTTCTTCTATCTTGGTTAAGGCCAAATCTTTTAACTTCTCTTCATCCACAAGCTCTGCACTCGCTTCTTGTGCCAAAATTGATTTTGCCTCTTTAACTGTAACCTCTTTCTTTCTATCTTTCTTATTCAGTCCACCAATAACTTTAATAATGGACTCTTGAACATTTGCCATTTCAGGAGGCATGTTCCCTCCACCCATAACATCAATCGTTGGAGCAGGCATATCTACTTCAATCATTAAATGGTCTAAATCTCCCTTTTCAAATCGGGCTTGCATCTTAGCAAATGATGCCTCATAATCAGCCTGTTTCTGTTCACTCGCACCAACAGGAAGAGGAGGAAGAAGTTTTTCAATAATCTTATTTTCAATGTAGGCTTCAATCTTCTCTTGATTCAGTTCAGTGTGGTCTTCTCGTACTAATTGCAAAGCATTAGCTGCTAAATCACGAATCATAGATTCAACATCACGCCCTACGAAACCTACTTCCGTAAATTTACTTGCTTCTACTTTTACAAAAGGCAGACGCATCATACTAGAGAGTCTTCGTGCTATCTCTGTTTTACCTACCCCTGTACTACCTATCATCAAAATATTTTTAGGCATTACATCTTTTTGCATTTCAGCATCTAATTGCAAACGTCTGTAACGGTTACGCAGTGCTACAGCAATCGTTTTTTTAGCGTTACCTTGACCAATAACGTACTTATCTAAAAAAGAGACTATCTCTTTTGGTGTCAAATTTGTTGGAATAAGGTTACTCAATTAAAGCTCCAATAGTTTTATATTTGTATTGGTATAGATACAGAGTTCCCCTGCAATCGTTAAACTCTCTTTTACCAAATCTTTTGCCGACATATCAGCATGTTTATCCAATGCTCTGGCTGCTGAGATGGCATAGTTTCCACCAGAACCAATAGAGGCTATTTTCCCATCTTCAGGTTCTACAACATCGCCCGTTCCTGTCAAAATAAAAATATGCTCTTTATTTAACACCAACATCATCGCTTCAAGCTGACGCAGATGTTTGTCTTTTCTCCACATCTTAGAGAACTCAATAACTGACTTTAATAAATCGCCTTTTTTCTCGTTTAAAATGGTTTCAAACATATCAAAAAGGTTAAAAGCATCGGCTGTACTTCCTGCAAATCCTGCTAAAATTTCGCCCTTATAGAGTGAACGAATTTTAGTGGCATTTCCTTTTAAAACGGTATTACCAAAACTTACTTGACCATCTCCACCAATCACTGCATTCTCTTTACCTTTGTAGGCAAGTATCGTTGTTGCGTGAAACACTCTACTCTTCTCCTACGATTTCTACCGTAAGTGTGGCATGAATTCCATGTCCAAGTTTAATATCTACTATGTGTTCACCTACCGTTTTTAACGCTCTTTTAAGCTCAACGATTTTTTTATCAATTTCAATATTACGTTGCTCTTTAATCGCTTTAGAAATATCGTCTTTACCTACAGAACCTTGAATCCCAGCAGGAGCTAATTTTTTGCTAATAACAATTTTATTCGCTTCCAACTCAATTTTCTCTTTTCCTAAACGAGCCAAGGTGTCGGCTAAATCTTTAGCAAGCTTCTCTTGCTCTGCTTTCCAGTTTTCTACCACAGAAGGTGTTGCTAATTTAGCCATACCTTTTCCTATTAAGAAGTTTTGACCGTAACCATCTTTTACCTCTTTAATCTCGCCCTTTTTCCCTAAGCTTTTAACATCTTTTATTAATAATACTTTCATCAGTAAATCCTTATAATCATTTATATTGTTTTATAAGCCATAATTTTAGCAAGTTTTTTTTAGAGATGAGTTATAATTTAACTTATTATTTTTATAAAATAACATAAACTGTTATTTATAATTAATAATTATTACTATATAATGGAATCCATGAAAAATTTTATATATTACATATCGCAGAAAATATACTCACCAAATGTAAAATCACAGGTTACAAAAGAGCTGTATGCATTTACACCTAAGACTCTAATTTCAACCTTAGTATTGTCTTCTATATTTTTCTATATTTTTGCATCTCACGTTCAGAATATGTACCTCTTAAGCTCTTGGTTTATAGCCGTTATTCTCTTGATGGTCAGTAGATTTTATGACTACCTACATTTTCAGAAATCTCATAAAAAAAATTATTTAAAATGGTACAATCTTTTCAAGATAAAAGCTTCTTTAAACGCTATATTGTGGGGAAGTACCTCTATTCTATTTTTTCCGTATCTTGCTGAAAACTACCAACTGATTATGATACTTTTTTTATCAGGACTGGCAGGAGGAGTAACAGGATTTATATTTGACTTTAAAATATCGTCCATCTTTATTAGCTTCTTACTCGTCCCTCTTGTTATTATACTCTCCTTGTCAACCCTCTCTTATGCATGGATGATACAGCTTATTATTCTTCTCTTTTATCTGCTGTTATTATTGGCAAACAAACACCTAAATCAGCTTTTTTATGAGACCTATACTAATCAAGAACTCTATAAAAATGCTCAAGAAGCCTTGCAAAAAAAAGAACAAAAGCTCAGTTCCCTATTGGAACAAGCACCTGTAGGTATTTTTTATTACAATAAAGAGTTAACAATTTTTAAATACAATACACTCTTTTATAAACTTTTTGGTTTAAGAAAAGAGTTAAATGGCTTTAACCTAAAGGAGTTAAAAGATAAAGAAGCCATCTCTCTAATGAAAAATATTTTAGAAAATAAAGCTTTAGAGAATGAGCTTGGTTCTTACAATCTCTCTTTTCAAGAGCGAAAAATATGGCTTGTTCTTACCTGTTCAGCACTCTTAGATGAGAATAAAAAGATTATTGGGGGGATTGGAATACTCGAAGATAAAACCATTGAGCATCAAGCCTATGAAAAAATAAATTACATCTCGTTACATGACAGTTTAACAGGATTGCCGAATAGAAGAAGTTATCAAAGTTACATGGAAAATCTTTTACTACAAGAGAGACATCAATCTCTCTACTCCATTCTCTTTTACATGGATTTAAATCACTTTAAACAGATTAATGACACCTTTGGACACAGTGTAGGAGACAAACTTCTTCTTGAAGTAGCACAACGATTACAATCCCTTAGAATAGAAGAGAAGTATCTTTCAAGAATAGGTGGAGACGAATTTATTCTTTTAATTCCTTTTGCAGAAGGGAACCCTTCTGTATGTCGTGAGAAAGCTCAACACATTGCTTTGGAGATAAAAGAGATATTTTCACCTGCCTTTGAAATAGAGGAGTTGGACTTGTTTATGACCAGTAGTATCGGTATTGTAATGATTGAGCCAAAAAGCAACAACACCGAACAAATTATACGCCAAGCAGACATGGCAATGTACCAAACGAAACGAGAAGGTCTAAATAATATTCGTTTTTATGACCATACCTTGGATGTCAAACAACAAGAGCTGACCAATCTACAACATGATTTAAAGTTTGCAATTAATAACAATCAGCTTGAACTCTATTACCAACCCATTGTGGATATAAAAGACGATAAGCTCAATGCCATTGAAGCCCTATTACGTTGGAATCATCCAACAAAAGGTCTGATTATGCCCGATATGTTTATTCCTATGGCAACCGAGTCTGGACTCATTACCAAAGTTGGTTGGTGGGTAGCAAAAGAGGTCTGTAGGCAACTTGCTATTTGGCAAGCCCAAAAACTTAATAACTTTGAGTATCTTTCTATTAATATTAATGCTCGACAACTCAATGAAATTCACTTTGTCACACAGCTCGATACCTGTATTCGACAAGGAGAGATACCTCCTTCCCTCTTGAAATTGGAACTGACAGAGACCACCCTGTTGGACAACTACTCTAACACTCAAGACATTATTAAGAAGCTTAGAGAAAAAGGAATCGAGTGCAGTATTGATGATTTTGGTACGGGCTATTCCTCGTTATCCTATCTTAAAAAATTCGCCTTTAAAGTCTTAAAAATAGACAAAATTTTTATTAAAGATATGCTTTGTAATATCGACAGTCAAGAGTTGGTAAAAAGTATTATTGCCATTGGAAAGCAATTTAATTATAAAGTTATTATAGAAGGGGTTGAGACAGAAGAACAGAAACAGAAACTTATCGAACTTGATAAAAATGTTTTTTATCAAGGATTTTTACTCTCTAAAGCCATTCCTGCTAAAGAGTTTGAAAAAAGATTTTTAAAATCATAATTTGGAAATTTTTCCAAATTATGATTCACACATAGAATATGCCACACCTTCACGAACACCATCATCAATAACCATTGACTCTTTAAAGCTTGAGATGTTATAAATCTCTTCATAAATTAAAATACCTGAGGCAATTAAATCATCACGCCCCACACCTACAGTTTCTATTCGCTCTTTTGGCTTCATTCCTAACAGCTTCCCCAACTGTTCAACCAAATCTTGTTGCGTTAAACGTGTTCCATGAATCTGATTAGAGTCATAAGTTTTATAAAGCATCCCTTTTTTCATAGATGCAACAGTAGTGGGTGTTCCTGCTGTTGCAACAAAGAGTTCAACGCTTCCATATTGAGCAATAACTTCATTATAATAAGCTCTCATAGGATTCATAAGTACAGGAATTGCACCAGCAATTTCAGGAAGT
>Ga0256827_10000147_pt1 | contig 39054 bp, 56 predicted proteins | sample CV84metaG_FD_185977 | JGI IMG/M metagenome (GOLD analysis project Ga0256827, IMG submission 185977) | Hydrothermal vent microbial communities from East Pacific Rise, Pacific Ocean - CV84 | ecosystem: Environmental > Aquatic > Marine > Hydrothermal vents | place: Pacific Ocean: East Pacific Rise... | reverse complement strand
AATTCTTTTTGTTCTGGAGATAATTTTATTTGTGATTTTCGAGCAATTCTTACTTCGTATTCACTTAATTTAACTTTTTTAGTCATGAAAATATATTATCTAAGAAATTCTTAAAAAACTCTTAAATATTGTTAAATTGTAAAGAATACTGACTTAAAGTTGGTCGCCACTGGACTCCGCCCTGAAGGGCGAAGGTTTGTGGCTAGTCTTTTTTTGCTAAAAAGGTAATATATTCGTCGTTATAAACTGATAAATGTTGAAATTTATTAACCATATTAGAATTAAGTCTATTTGTTAAATCTTTTTCATCTTTAAAAGATAGATAAGTAATTCTGCTATTGAATTCAGCACTTTGTTCTGCATCTGAATTTGTGGTATTGATATTCATTGTTTCAAATATAACTTTTGCAGTATCTGTAAGTGAAGAAACTTTTGTAATTGCAACACCAGGTTTTGTTACAAATATATTATCTAATATAGTTCCGCCAGTTGAAGTGATAAGTTTAATGTGATTTTTTTTGAAAGAGTTCAATTTATTTCCTTACTAAGTTAAATTTTGTAAGTACTTTGTTTCGTATTTACTAAAAATTATATCTAAGTATTGCTTAAATATATATTAAAGTATAGTTTTTTTGTAAGTAATAAATGAGTGGATAATTATCTCAGTTAAGAGATAATTATAATTTTGAATTATAGTATAAAACTAAAAGCACTTAAAAGTGTTATTTTATCAATATCACTGATAGTTGTAGAAGTAGATATTGCGTTTACAATTTCTTCTTTGTAATCTTCAATTGTAAAGTTAAGTCCGAAGCTTGTAATTATTTCAGTTATAGAAGTAACAGTATAAGTAGTTCCTGTTACACTATCTGATAAAATTGATATAACTTGTGTAGCTATATCGTCTTTAACATTTGTAATATAGTCATTTACTTTTTCAACTATTAAAGTTTTATTTGCTTCATCAATAAGGGTAGAAGCATTTATAGCATCTATAATTTCTTGAATTGTACTATCTTCATTTAAATTTAATGAATCAACTGCAGCAACGATAAGAGGATTAGAAGCTTCTTCTATTAAATTTAATTCTAACATAAGTTGTATAGTGTCTTCAACTTCGTCATTATCGTTATCATTTTCTATTGCCATTTTTTGAAGTTTTGCTAAAACAGCATTCTGTATATCTACATTGTTAAAATTAGCTAATCTAATTTTATCTTCCATTTGTGCAATAGTGTCATTCTCTGATACACCAGCTAATTGAAAAGCAAGTGCTAATTCTGTTAAAGAAGCATAATCATCTTCAAACAAATCATCTAAATCTAAGCTGTTTATTAATTGTAATGCAGCTTGGTTTTGCGTTGTATATAAAGCATCAATATCATCATAGTATCCTTGTAAGGTAGTAGTATCTAAATCTGTTCCTATTTCACCACCGATAGTTTGTATTCTGTTTATTTCTTGAACTAAGATATCTCTTTTTTCTTCTAATTGAAGTTGTTCTCTTTCTATCTCTTCTATTGTTTCGTTAGTAGATATATTAAGTATACGAACCATATCTTGAGTTTTAATTTTAATTTTCTCAACTTCTTCTAATCCATCATCAAAAGTTGTACTTGATAATATCGTATCAATATCACTATCTGATACTTCAAAACTTTCTGAAAGTTTAGCCATTACCCTGTTCATATTAGCTACTCTTTCTGCTTCAGTAGTAGAAGGTAGAGCTTCTGAAAGTATTTCTATTGATTTTTGTAATTTTAATGCATGTTCATATGCTTTCTTATTCGTAGCTTCTAATATATCAGCTTTAATATCATCAATAGTTAAACCTAAAGACACAGCAACTTTTTCCATTTCTCTTACGGCTTCGCTATTATTTGTTATTTTTTCAGCAGCCATAGTTGTAAGCGCATTCATATTTATAATTGTTTCATCCGGAGTAAGAGGTGATTTTAAAATACCTTGAAAAGGTTTGTTTGAAGCAGTGTCGATACCACCTTGGACCATAACTTTAACTGTTTCACGTTGTGCGTCAGTTAAACTATCTAAAGAAAGTGTATATTTTCCACTAGAATTAGTTTTTACAGATACCTCACTTGCATCACAATTACCATTGTCATTTACATCTAAACATACTGTTGCACCAGATATATATCCATCTACGGCACTTCCAGATATAGAACTAACTAGATTGTCATCATTAACATCTCCGCCACTACTACATCCTATAAACGATGTTGCTAAGACAATGCTTGCAACGATTGATAAACTATTTTTTTTCATATTTTTCCTTTTTATAATTGAATAATTTTATTATAAAAAAATAAATATAAAACATATCTTAAAAGGAAATAAATTACAATTTAATTTGTAACCAAGAGTAATTCTTTGAATTATTCGTTAATCTCTTTCATCGCAGGAAACAAAATAACATCTTTAATGGAGGTATTATTAGTAAATAGCATTACCAATCTATCAATTCCTAAACCTACACCAACGGCAGGTGGCATACCATTCATAAGTGCTTCTACAAAGCTTTTATCCATATGCATAGCTTCGTCATCATCATCTTTCGTTCCCACTTGTTGAAGAAACCTTTGGTATTGCTCAACTGGGTCGTTTAATTCATTAAAACCATTAGCTATTTCTCTACCGGCAATAAATAATTCAAATCTTTCTGTAATATCTTTGTTATCTTCATTTTGTCTAGCCAAAGGACTAATTTCAGTAGGATAATCAATAATAAAAGTTGGGTCTATTAGTTTAGCTTCAACATACTCGTCAAATAATTCTTCCCACATTTTACCTTTACTTAAATTGCCATCGATATGTAACCCTTTAGATTTGGCAAAATCAACAATTTCCTGTCTATTTTCAAGAATTTCAAAAGGCACATTACCGATTTCAACTAATGAATTTTTAAAAGAAATTCTTTTAAATTCTCCACCAAAATCTATATTTTGATTATCATATTCTAATAGATAAGGTAAATTAAGGTTGTCTAAAATATTTTTAATTAAATCCTGAATTACATTCATCATATAAATATAATCTTTATAAGCAATGTATGCTTCGATAGAAGTAAATTCTGGATTATGTGTATGGTCTATTCCTTCGTTGCGAAAGTTTTTTCCAATCTCAAATACTTTTTCAAATCCCCCAACTAATAATTTTTTTAAATATAGTTCTGGAGCGATTCGCATATATCTGTCCATTCCTAAAGCATTATGGTGTGTAATAAATGGTTTAGCATTTGCTCCACCTGGAATATTATTCATCATAGGTGTTTCTACTTCGATAAACTCCATATCTTCAAAGAAACGACGAATAGTGCTAACCGTTTTACTTCTTGCTTTAAAAGTGGCCATAGTATCTGAATTAGTGATTAAATCAAGGTGTCTTTTTCTGTATTTAAGTTCTTGGTCTTTTAAACCGTGAAATTTTTCCGGTAGTGGTAAATATGCTTTTGTAAGAATAGTGATTTCGCTGGCATATAAACTAAGTTCTCCTGTTTTAGTTTTGAATGGGAATCCAGAAACTTGTAGAATATCACCAATATCAACAAATTTTTTAAAAATTTTAAAATTGTCACCTAAATCATTTTTTCTGACAAAGACTTGTAATAAACCTGTTTCGTCTTGAAGGGTTAAAAATCCAGCATTACCCATATTACGTGAAATTTTCATTCTACCAGCGATAGTATATGTGTCTTCTCGAACTTTATCTTCGGCCTTTAATGTTGTTTCGTACTTATCAAGAATGAATTTGATAGTAGTATCTTTTTTAATCTTATCACCATGGACGAAAGATTTTATATTGTCTTCCATCATAAGCTCTGATTTATTCATTCTTGTTTTAGTGTCATTTTGTTCAAACATTGTAACGCCTTTTTATTTTATTTGTGGCATTGTACTAGAACTATGCTTAAATATAGTTTAACTATTTTGATATAATAATAAAAAATCTAACTTTTAAGATTATTATCTATATAGCTTTTAATCACACGGTCTATTTTATATCCATATACTAATGTGTCGCCGATTGTTATAAATTTTGAGTGTTGAAAAATAGTATGAAATTTATATTGAAAATAAGAAGTTGGTGTTACTTTATTCATTTTTTTACTAACCATAAAAGAACTTAAAATAGTATATCCATTACCTAAATCAGTACTATCAAATCTATCTAATTTTTCTGCTTTTCTTATAAAGTATTCTGACTCGAATGTTTTTGTTGGAATATAAAAAGAAACTTTATCTATAATACCTGTTCTTAGGTCTATTGATACTTTATTTATAAATTCATGTCCTTTTAAATTTTTATATCTTTTTAATTTTTTTGTAGCACACATATTGGCTCCTTTTAGATTTTTTTTCTAAATAAATGTGTATTTTTTTCAGTAAGAAGCTCTTGAACTAGATTTTTAGGACAAAGTTCCGTAGCACGCCAAATTCCAGAAGGACAACGCATTTCTAGTTTATCTTTTTTTAATAACTTTTTAATCTTATAAAAATCCAAACATTCTTCGATAGGCTCGAAATGAATTTCGTTTACATCAATATCATGTTTGCAAAATAATGTTTGTACATCATTTGTGTGTGATTTGGAGCACCAGTTAGGATAACCTTGAACTGTATAATTGATTTTTTTGTTGCTTTCAAATGTCACTTCTAGTGCATAGAAACCAGCTATTCTTAATTCTTTTTTTAAGACAAAAGAAACTTTTCCTTTGCCGTAGATTAAAGAAAAAACTTCTTCGTTAAGTTTGATTTTTGAGAAATATGCCATATGTTTAAGCCTTTTTTTATTTTGTAAAACCATTATATAAAAATATAGCTTACAAACCGCTTAATTTAATCGAAAATTATAAATTATTCTTATGTTTTGACTTATTGAAACAAATCATTTAAAATATTCAAAAGTTCTTCTTTTGAACTACTAATATCTGTATGTGAAATGATATTATCTTTTAAAGGAATTTGGGGTGCTAAAATATTTTCTTTTTTATTTATTAAATCGCGAACTAGTTTCCAATTTTTTGTTTCTTCTTTATAAATAGTATTATCTTTTAAAGTTTGATAAAGTTTGCTATTTATATTTAAACTGTGAATTAAATATAAAAAAGAATTTATGTTATCTTTGATATTAGAAACCATTTCAATTAACTCCATTTCAGTTAGTTCTATATTAAATTTATTTGCTAAAAAAGAAAATTCAATAGCATATACATTTGTCATAATTTTGTTAGCTTCATCTTCTGAAAAAGAATAATTAATTTTATTATAACTTCTTTGGAATTGTGGTGTTGGAACATATTTATCAAATCCACCTGTCATAATTTTATTTTTAACGAAAGAATTAAATCTAACAAATAAATCATTTGTTTCTGTTAAATCTAAAAAATCTAACACTTTAATTTTTTCTAAATCAGATATAACTTGTTGGTATAAATAATTATTTTCTGAATAAGAAAAATTATCAGTATTAATAGTTGGAATATTTAATAGTTTGTGGAACATTTTATCTTCTGTCAATGTTCTTTCTTTAATATTAAGTTCTGGGAATGCTTTGATAAAAAAACTAATAGCTTCACTATCAGAAAACTGATTGATAATTGTATCGCCTAAATATTCATCTGTCAAAAAATTATTGATGATGATATATTCTTCTTTTAGGCGTGTAATCTCTAAAACTATTTCATTTAATTTTTCAAATGAAGCCGTTTGTAAGTTTTTATTCAAAATAGTATCAATAAAGCTAGATAAAAAATGTGTTTGTGTGATTGTTTTTTTTGTTAAGATAAATTCATGGATACGTGCAAGAAAAAAACTTTCTAAATTTAAATCATTACCAAAGTGAATATCATTAGTTCTAGAAATACGGTCATATTTTGCAATTCCATATACTTTATAACCTCTATTATTGTCGACGATAGAATTTAATAAATGACCGGGAACTAATCTAAAAAGTGATTTGATGTCTATATTTGTATTAACTATAATATTAAAAATTTCTTCATATTGTGGTTGAAAACGTGCGAATTCTACTTCTAATTCTTGAATACTAATAGAGTGTTTATCTTTGAAATCATCTTTTTCACTTAAATAATAAGACATTGGCTCCAAAATATTTCCAACTTCTGAAAGTGTAGTTATATTTTTAATATCATATTTACTAATAGTTAAATAAATTTTAGCGGTAACATATCCCGAACCTATTAAATCATTTAAAATTTTTGTTTCTTTTTTAGTTCCAGATACTTCAGTTACAATGTCTTCTATTACTGTTGATAATTTAATTGTATCTTTAAGTGAAAGAAAATATTCTTTGATATAAGCATCACCGTAAGCAGTATTATAAAAACTTCTTTCTGATAATATACTTCGTAAATATTCTTTATCTTGACTAAATAATATATTTAAAAACTCACTAGTTGTGTCAAATATGGTATTTAATACAAATTCATTATCTAAATATATTAGTTTAGAATAAAATTCATTTAATACAAAGTGTTTTATAGCTTCTTCATTGGTATTAAAATTTTGTCTAACGAACTGATAAATATCAATAAACTCTAATTCTGTAGTTACATGACCTAGATATTCTTTAGAAGATATGATAGAAAGTTTTTCTGTGTTTTCTAATCTATCTAATTGTTTATTAAAGTTGATTAAATTATCTGAATTTAAAATTGTATCTAATCTTAAATAATATAAAAAACTAAAAGCCTCTACTAAATCAAATTTATTATATTCAAGATATGTAGATACTAATAGGCTTAATTTATCTATAATTTTAATATTGTTATAGATAGAAATAAAGTTAGAAATAATAGAAAGTTTTTCTTCTTTTGGTAAGTTTGTTTCAAAAAGAATATATGCTAATTTTTTTACAACATTATCTTTTTCTGAAATAGAGTTGGTTTCTGAAATATTAATATTATCAATTTTCATTTTTTTACTTTGATAAAAAAGCTTAGAATATTTAGCAACTGTAAAATCTTCTGTGATAAGTTTCATTAATTCAATATTGTTAAAATTAGAATCTATAATTACTTTAAATAGAACGTCTTTGGTTTTAATATTTGTATTATCTTTATATTTTTTAATAGCTTTGATAATTTTTTCATTGATTTGAATAAAATTAATAATATCTTTTATAGAAGTATTCATTTTTAATAAGCCTTTTATTTTTTTATACTATATTATATAGAAACACTGCTTAAATTTCCCTGAAACAGGTTATTATTAAATATTGTAATGATAGCAAAAAACTAAAACATGGTTTTTCTAATTTAAACATCAATAGTCATAAAGAAAAGTATATTTTTGTTTTATAACTTTGTGTTAAAAATCTTATAATAGATTAAAATGAACCATATACTCTTTAAATTTATTGTAAAAGGTATTGTTTGCACCATTAAAATTACCAGAAGAAAAAGAATGAAAATTGCTACTGTAAATAGTTGCTTGACTTAATTCTTCATCGAAATATTCTAGTAATCTTTCATCATTATCTAAAATCATTTCTTTAATTTGTTCTATTTTCTTTTGCGTTAATCTAACCGCTTTATTATGGTATGATTTTTCTGTATAAATAAAGTTGCGACCATCTTTTGTAACAATTTCTAGATAATAATTATGTCTACGAGACATTCTTTCAAAGTTAATAGGTGCAGTTGTGTGACTTACTATCAGTTCTAACAAATCATCTTCAGGAAAAGTAAAAGATTTATAACCAGATTGGTTAGTGTAAGCTGCAACTTTTTTAATCTTTTGCTCTTTTTTATCTAATTTTTTTACAACGAAGAATTTAGAATAATTGTTTGAAGAAGAAATTCGAATATTAGAAACGGTAAATCTATCACTTCCTACTTTTTGCCCTTTAAGTTTATTATCAAACTCTTCTAGAAATGGTGTTCTAGCAAAATTATAATTATCAACATCTTTAACATTACCTGGAGTAATACCATCGGCTTGAATTCTTCTAATGACAGGTGAAATATATGGTAATAGTGTATCAAAAGCGTAATAGACGTTTAAATCTTCGACTATATATCTTTTTCCACCATTTTCGGCAACTATGGTTGAGCCAATATGTAAATCATCTTCAAATTTTGCATTACTTAACATTTCGGTTTCGATTTCGAAAAGAATGTTTGATAGTTCAATTTCTTTGTTTTTAATATCTTCTCTTAATTTAATACTTTTATTGATGTTTTCTTGAAGTGACATAATATACCTTTAATTTTTTTATAGTATATTATAGCAGTTCATTACTTAATAAAGGCTGAATTTATAGTTTAATCTTCATTATTTACTAATGTATTTCTCGTAGTAATAACTATATCTTTTAATGTTTTTTCTTTAACTGATACAGAAGCTTCTTCTTCGCTGTTAGAATCTTCTAAGATTGTAATATCATTTAAAACTTTATCGTTACATTCTATTGAAATACTAACTAGATATTCTGATACTTCATCTTCTTTCGATTCTTTATTTGTATTTTTAACATCATGCACTATTACAAAGATATTATCAAAAACTTTTGTTTCGGCTATTGTGTGTGCTTCTTCTTCTGTATATGCTTCTACTTCTATTTCTACTTCCATAGTCTCATATTGAAACTCAATTTCTGTAATTACTGTATATTTTTTCATAATAAATCCTTTATTACTCATAATAAAATAATAAAGCTTCAATAAACCTTATAAAGTTTAAAATAAATTAAGATACATATTCTAATTTTTTATCTAAATTATTTGATTTCAAATCGTTGATATTTACAATTGGTTTTTTATTAAACATATCTGAAACTCTTTTGTCTAATTTAGCAACCGCTAATAATTTAGTGCTAGAAAGATTAGTTAATAATTTTGCTTCAGACATAGATAACTTATCTAGATTGTCATGGATATAATCAACTAATCTATTAGTAACTCTCATATCCATATTTAGCATATCAACTTCTTCATGAAATGACTTTCCGCAATCTCCACAAGTATAACCCTTTACGTCCATCCATAGATTACGAACTCTGTTCTCTGTATCTGGTGAATCAAAGAAATTCATTTTATCAGTATGTGTATGTTTAATATTTTTAGAACCACAAGAACAAGTTTTTGCTTTACCTGTTGCAACTAAATCATAAAAGCTATAAGTAGCATTATTAGAAGAAGTTTCTATTGCCACTGCACATTTATCGATTTTAACTCCATATAAGTCTAAAACTGGTTTTTCTTGTCTATTTTTTACAATATCAATAACAGTTTTAAAAGTAATACCATTGTTTTTTAAGTTCATCATTTTTTTATAACGCTTAGGTGTAAGAATAGCCGAAGTAATAAATCTATCATTGTCTTCCATATGAATTCCAAAAGCACAATATTCACATCCTGTTCTGCTTCTTGCTGGAATGAAGTGTCCATTTACCGTTCTGTCATAATAACATTCGGCAAATCTAATATTGTTAATAGTAGCGTAATCCCAGATATCTTGTTCTTCCCAACCTGTAGTTAAGAAAGGATAAATCTTTTTATCACTTCCACCGAATAAAGCTAATTGTTTTCTAAGATTACTTTCATCTTTCATAAGTGCAATGACTGGTTTCATTCCATTTTCTTTTGCCCATTTTTCTAATGGGTCTTTTTTTAAAATAGCACAACATTTATGTGTAACATCAAATTCTTGTTCTGCTAAATATCTCCATTTAAAAGGAAGTTTTCCACTTTTTTTCTCACCAGCACCGTCTAGTCTACGGCTACGTGTTTTCCAACCATTAGTATGTTTTAATTCATTAACTTTTTGACTGACTTCTTTTGAGGCTACGGGAAATCCATGCTTCTTAATTACTTGTGAAAAATTCATTTTTGGTGAAACATGAATAACATTTTTAAAGTTTTTAACATATTGCATAACATCGTAAATTTCATTAGTAGTGTTTGAAAATACAATTTTAATATCAGGATAAAGTTCTTGAGCTATATGCATCATAATTCTACTGTCTTTACCACCAGAAAATGAAATAAAAATATTTCCATTGTTTTCTTCATATTGTTGGATAAGAATTTGTTTTGCTGCTTCTACTTTTTCTGCTAATAACATTGTAAGTCCTTGAATTGTTTTTGTATATAAATTATACCAGAACAAACCTTACATACTGCTTAATATTTTTTTATTTTTATATAAAATTTTAATATTAATTTTTTCTTAAGTTATAAATAGATAATCTCAATATAAAGGAAAAACATGTCATTAAAACAAGAGCTTTCAATAATAATACCTATAGACTTATCAAGACGTGGTAAAGATATATTAAATAGAATAATTTTAATAATAGAATTGGCAAAAACTACAAATTATAATATTATATTTGGTCATAATGACAGAAATACTGACTTAGATAAAGAATTTAAAAATATAATAAATAAAAATGAAAATGTATATCTTAGTTCTTTTAAAGATATAAATATAAATTTATCAAAATTGCGGAATGAAGCATTTAAATTAGTTAGTACAGAGTATTTATTATTATTAGATATAGATATTTATTTAGATACGGATACTATTAACAAAATGCTTCAAAGAGTAAAAGAAAATAAAACATTTGATATGTTACCTTGTGTATATCTAGGTGAAAAAGCAACTAAAAGATATATATCAAAAAAATCAAATAGTAATCAATTATTAGAAAGGTATTTTAAAGATATTAATTATTATGAAGATATAATGCATATAGCAATTCCTTCTTCTATAATTTTATTAAAAAGTGAAGACTATAATAAATTAAAAGGTTTTGATGAAAATTTTATAGGTCATGGTTATGAAGATTTTGATTTCATGATTAGATTATCTCTTTTATATAATAGAATACAAACAAATGCAGATTTATTATCTGATAAAACTTATAAATCTCCTATGAATTCTATTGGGTTTAGGTCTGAATTAGGAAAATTAACTATAAGTAATATTATAGAAAAGAATTATATGTTTCATTTATTTCATAAAAAAGAAAATCAAGAAGATTATTATTTGAAACGTGAAATAAACAAAAAAGTTTTTGAGAAGAAATTAAAAGAAATAATTTCTGGTAAAGAAAGAACTAAAACTTTATTAGAGGCTTTTCAGGATGAATGTATAAAGTCTGATAATAATATTAAAAATTATGAAGCTTTAATATGTGAAACAAAAAACACTCCGACTGGTTATAAGTTGTTTAAAAGAAGATTAAATAAAAGGATAAGAGAAATTGTTAAAAAATTTAAATAGAATCAAATATATGTATATTAAGATAATATTTTTATTATTAGTAACCTTGTTTTTTTCTGCTTGTGGTAATAAAGAAAATAAAGACGATGATATTTATATCGATTGGTTTAAACCTTCTTTATCTGCTACATGGCAATGGCAACTAACTGGGGAATTGAATATAAATTACAATGTAGATATTTATGACATTGACTTGTTCGATACTCCGGTGGAAGTAATAAAAGAAATACAGGGTAAAAATAAAAAAGTAATATGTTATTTTAGCGCAGGTAGTTACGAAGAGTGGCGAAATGACTCATCAATTTTTGCTTCTGATATACTTGGAAACAATTTAGACGGTTGGATTGGAGAAAAGTGGTTAGATATAAGAAGTAATAAAGTATTTGAAATAATGAATAGTAGATTAGAATTAGCTAAAAATAAAGGTTGTGACGGTGTAGAACCTGATAATGTAGACGGTTACGCTAATGATACTGGTTTTTCATTAACATACACAGACCAATTAATATACAATAAGAAATTAGCTAATAGAGCACATGAATTGGGTTTAAGTATAGGTTTAAAAAATGATTTAGAACAAATACAAGATTTAGAAGAATATTTTGATTTTGCTTTAAATGAACAATGTAATGAATACTTAGAATGTGAATTATTACTTCCATTTATAAGTAATAAAAAACCGGTTTTTAATGCAGAATATTCTGATGTATATATAAATGATACAGTGAAATATAATGATATGTGTAACAAGTCAAATTCTATAAAAATCAATACATTGTTATTACCTATGAACTTAGATGATTCTTTTAGAAAATCTTGTTTGGATATATAAAAACATTATTATTTGAATTACCCTTTATAATTAAAAAAAATAAAGGTTATCAATGAAGATAATATGTATATCTGATACTCATACAGAACACGATGATATAAATCTAGAAAATGCTGATATTTTAGTGTGTTCTGGTGATAGTACACACTCATATTTAGTAAATAATAGGAATACAGAAGAGCAAGTTTTCCATTTTATAGACTGGTTAAGTATTCAAAATATAAAACATAAAGTTTATATAGCAGGTAATAATGATGGGATGTACACTGAAAATAATGTAGAAAAAGTTAAAAAATATGCTTTGTCTAAAGGTGTTTTTTATTTAAGTGACAGTAGTGTAATTATTGACGGTTATAAGATATATGGTTCATCATGGAATTTAGCATATTCTATAAATAGAGGTTTCGGAGTAGATATTGAAATAGAGCTTAAAGATAAATTCGCTTTGATAGAAGATGATACTAATATATTATTAACACATACACCACCTTATGAGATTTTAGATAAAAATGCACAAGGTGTTCATTGCGGTTCACTTTATTTATCATTAAGAATACAAAAATTAAAAAATTTAAAATGTAGTATATTTGGTCATATACATGAAGCGAATGGAATAGAAAAACAAAATGGGATAATATATGTTAACGCCGCTTATTCTAAGAAAAATCCTTATTCTATTATAGAAATAGAATAAAAATTATAGGTTTAATAATTTAAAATTTCCCAATCGCCGTTATCTTCATCAAAAGAAAAAGAATAGTTCCATTTAGAAGCATAAGGGAATGCTTTAACATAAATACTTTGTGTTTTTAAATCAATATAATTACAATCAGCGTTTTTATATCTATTAGATATACTTTTTGATACATTATTTAATTCTTCTAATGATAGTGTGTTAATCCAATCTTTTTTATGTCCTACAAAATGTTTAGATAATAATTTAATATCACCTTTTTTTAATAAATTACAATACACTTTCGCAATAGTTTTTTCTGTATGTTCAGAAACTTCTATTTTATTAGTATTATTTGCATTTAAAGTTATAGTTGATAGTATAGCGGTTGCTATAAGAGTTGTTGTTTTCATTCTGTTTCCTTATAATTGTTGTATTTTTATTATAAGGAAAATATAACTATATTTTGTTTTTAAATATACGTGTAATTAAACAAACTTCTTTAATTTGTTTATATTCTACAAAATGGGTTGCTTGTTCTTTTTTTCTAATTCGAATTCTTTTCGACCTGTCATTTGATATAGTTCTCCAAGAATAGTAGAAGCCTCTTCTGCTTTGTCACGCAAATCTTGATTCATTTCTACCAATGGATGTTTGATAACAAAATCTTCAAATGTAGATAATATCATATTTGTTCTATCCATTACTTCATGGTAATCAAATCTATCTAATGTTTTATTTTTCATTTAAATTCCTCTTTTTTATAATATACCATCGAATATCTTAAAAAATTGTTAAATAAGAATAATCATGCTAAGATGTCTATATAAAATCAAAATATAAAAAGGAACAGAAAATGAATAAAAGTTTAAAAAAGAATGATGTGATTATATATATAGGTGGAAAGCATAGTATATTGGAAAAAGATAAAGAATATAAAGTATATACACCATTAGAAAAAGGTGTTCGTGTTTATATAGATACTGGTTTTGCAGGAATAAAAGACGAAGATTTTATTGTCGCTTAATATTTAAAGAAGAAACTAATCTTCTTTAAAATAATAAAATCTAAATTTTATTATTCGTTATATTCAAATACCCAAAAAGGATAACCGTTACTTGCATTACAACCTTGTAAAATTCTAATTAATTTAATAGAAGTATTTTTAAAATATAATTGTAAGAATTTTTCTGTGTCTTCAAAGCCGCGCTGTGACCAAAATTGACCTGTATCTCCAAACACTTCTGTTAAACACTTGTCATGTAATTTAAAGTCCCACTGCATTAGTCTATCACTGTAACAGGCACTATCAGTTGGTTCAATATTTGCTTCTCCAGCCATAATAAAAGTGTCGTAGCTATATGGGTATCTCGACTGTGTTTTTTTAACCATATTACCTTCTGTATCTAATTTACTATTAAAATCAAATCCGCCATTTATCATATCTTGTAACATATTTGTATCAATTGAATTATTCAAATTTAAATCCTATATTTTTTTATATACAAATTATACTAAAACAAAGCTTATAAACTGCTTATAAATTATCTAAATTTTAAAAGTCATCAAAAAGTCTCTTTTATCTTTTATAATAGTTGCGAAAATAGTTATAAAAAAATATAGGAATTAAAAAATGTTAAAGAGATTGATATTAACCGGTATGTTTTTTTCTATGGGTAGCGCTGCAGAAATTCAAAAAGAGAATAATTTAACTAATTCTTTATCTATTGAGACAGGTATGACACGTCAATTTATAGAGGGTGATAAAGAAAATGCTCAATCTTTATTTATGGCTACTTATAATTTAAAACAAGATTTATATGGAAATGATAAAACATACTACGGTGCTGGTTATTTTGAAGTAGCAGTAGGGACTTTGAATGGTAACAGGGCTACTAATTATTTATTTACGGGTTTTGGGTATTGTTATGATTTTAAAAAATCTGATTGGTCTCCTGGATTTTTAGATGGTTTTTGGATTAGAGCAGCAGCTGAAGTTGGTTACAATAGGCATTTAAGTGAAAAGCTTTCTACTCACAATATGTTTTCTGAAACTGTTGGAATAGGTTGGAATAGAGTATATATAACTTATAGACATATGTCGAATGGTGGTTCTGCATTTAAGAATGCAGGAAATAATGGTGGAGAAGATATCTACACCATTGGTCTTAATGTTTTAGAGTTTTAACATCTTTCTAATTCATCGCCATTATTTTTTAAATGTGGTGGTGTATTATCAAAATCTAATTTGCCTAAATGAAGTGAAGTTAACAATTGTTGATGTTTTTCGTCACCCATTTTTGGGTCAATATCATCCCGAAACACTAAACGTAGATGCGCTTTAATCATTTTTAATTGTTCAGGTGTAATTTCTTCTGGTTTAGCAACTTCGAAAAATCCTTGTAGCCAATATGCAAAATTTGTAGTAGTCATATAAATCCTTTCTAGCAATTAACTACGAAGTCAGCATCGCCGGTAATCGTAGTAGTTTTAGTTGGTTGTGTGCTTTCTTTTAGCTCACCATCTTCTGTAACGTCATGTGCAAAAACCATATTTAAGTGGTTTTGTAGCATTTTTGTTTGTTCTTTATCTAACCCTTTTTCTGGTGGTGAAAGCTCTAGTGAGCCCATTAGCCAAAAAGCAAAATCTCTTGAAGTCATAATATTCCTTTGATATTTTTAGTGTAAAACAATACCATTGTTATTATTAAAAATAGCTTAATGATGATATAATAATATAAAGGAACGCAAATGAATAAAAAAAATTTAATATTATTATCTATAATTACAAGTTTAAGTATGGAAGCGAAAGTCTTGAAACAGAATACTTATTATGAAGACGATAAAATAGAATGGGAAAGATATTATGAAAACGACATACGAAAGAATATTCATAATCATTATGATAAAAAAGGAAATATAGATATAAAAGAGACTTATATAGAAGGAAAACTAAAAGGTGTGTCAATTATATCACATGGTGAAGATGTGATATGGAAAAACACTAGTAAGATTTAGTCATTATCTGAATATTTCTTATCAATATATCTTTTATATATTTCTTCATATAATTCAGGTGGAACATAACTAAGATTGATATATAATAAATTAGGGTTTTTATCTTCTGCTTCTGGGAATACTAAAAGTTTTTGCCATTTATGTGTAATAATTTCAGCTTCATCTAATAACATTTAAAACTCCGATTTGTAAGTTAACTTTTCAAAAGAATTTAATGGCATATAAAAAACTACTCGTGTATCTTTTGAAATTTTATCTAAAGATTAGAAAGAAAACTCCTTGCTTTAGCTGGGGGATTAAATAAAAACGAATATCTTTGATATTTAGAGTTTTATTTATAACCTGTAGAATTTCGCAAGTTTTAGGTTTTGTTAAAATTTTTAATTTATAGTTCTATTTAAGTAAAAATTAAGTTCTTAAAGGTTAAGATGAAGACCAATATAAGGAAGGAATATGGAATATAATAGAGGATATAAATATTTATTAGAAGTATCTAATGAACAAAAAATATTACTATTTAACCATATTTTTACTTATAACCAAACTTGAAATATTTTGAGTAAATCACTTTACATAAATGTAAGCAAAGTAAAACTTACGCAAGGCGTGAATCAAGCCAGATAGCCTTTCGCTATAGGACGTTAGTTCTATTTAGTTAGGAAAGTAAATCCACCTCATTCATGGGGTGGTTGATTAAGATGTGGTGAAGTAAAAATAATATATTCTTCTTTTCCTACACCTTTTTGTTCGATAATTTGAAGCATATCATCTTTTGCTATAAAATATTTATTTTCTTGATTATGAAAGAATTCTTCTTGCCATATTTTACATTTCGCACGAACAAAATCTAATTTTTTGCTTTCCGAACTGCTAATTGTATTTTTAATATTAAGTAACATTCAAAACTCTTTTGTTGAAACGATTATCTAATTTCTTTTGAATATCTCGATTACTAGCTTTAATTATATTACCAGGTGTTATTCTAATAATAGAAGAATATGCCGGAACACCATGTTGTAAAAATAAAAGTGTATTTTTATAATCACTTAACAGATAAAAATTCAATTTTTCTACAATAAAAGTTTTAATATTATCACGTTGTATCATTTGAAAGTCCTTTTTTTTTATAAATATATTATATCTACAAACTACTTAAAGGCTGCTGAATTATTTAGAAGTTAATTTTATACCAAATTTTAATAATTTTTCGTAAAAATCTTTATTTATATTTGATTGTTTTTTTGTATGAAAACTTTTTGTAATTATAGTTTCATCTGCATCGGTGTCCTTAATATCTATCTGTTTATTTAATTCTTCATATATCTCAGTATCAGTATAAACCGAAAAATAAAATAGATTTATCATTAATATATTCTCTTTATTATCTTCTAATAATAACATAGTTTTCTTATAAGTATTAATAGTTTCTCCTATTAGTCCTATTATTATATTAGGTATAAATTTTACATTTTGTTTTTTTAATATTTTTATAGAATTTATTATCATTTTTTCATTAATGGGTTTTTTATATTTTTGTAATATATTATTATTAAAACTTTCTATACCTATTTCAACAATAGAAATATGTAATTTATTAAAATTTAAATAATTTTTACTTACGATAGAAGCTGTTGTTTGTATAATAAAACCTATAAAATCTTTATTATACTCACGTATATAATCATATAATTCTTTCAATAAATAATAATTATCAGCCTGACCGAAACTTTTATCATCTATATATACATATTTGAAATATAAATCTTTTAGTGATAAAGCCATTTGAAAAATTGCTGTTTTTTCAACCTCTTCAATATTTTTATCAATGGTGCAAAATTTACAATGAAATAGACAGCCAGAAGATAGACGTAATCGTGGAATTATTTTATCACCTTTAAAAAAAGAATAATCTGTTCCATACTTATATTCAATATCAAAATATTTACCTAAATGATAAATTCTTTCAAACCATTTTACTTGTTTATTAAAATCAAAATAGGAAGTGTCTATATATCCTCCAAATAAGAAATTTATACTTTTGTCCTCAACATTATTTATTAAGTCTTTAATTACGTCTTTTGTTGCATCTAGGATAGAACCTAATACATAATCAACCTTATTATTTTTTAAATATTGATTCAAATCTTGAATATCTTTTATTATTAATAATTCTGTATTAAAATAATTTTTTAAGGCATAATTCGCTTCGGCTATCCATAATGGTATTTCAAAATAGTGATTTGTGTTATAGTATCCGTCTATTTTGGTATAGATATTTCCATAATATTCATCTTCTAATTTTTCTAATGGACCTGTTTTTAGGTTATCTTTATATTTTACTAAAAAATCATTACTTAAATGTATATATAATATTCTTTTCATAGAGATATTATAAATTAGAATATAAAAAAGTTATTAAATAATTATTTATTATTTATTGATGCTGAAATCGCTTCCAATCTATTTTTTGGTTTTGCTTTGTAAGTTTGTTGTTTTTTTTGATTATCTAGTGGAATTAGAAACGCAGTTAGAACAATTACAAAAGAAAAAACAATAGCACTTAGTATAGTGATAATCATTTTAAGTTTGTAATCATTCATGATTTAATTAATTATCTCATTAACTAAAAAAGGTGGAGCTTTTGTAAAGGATACATTACCATATTTATATTTAACAATACAAGGTATTCCATTATTACTAATAATGAATTTATTATTAGTGTTTTCGTTTAATATGTCGGATAAATCATTAGTGAAAAAGAAAAATTCAATATAATCTTCGGCAATATCTTTGAGTGTATCAATCATATGATTATGGCAACTTCCATCGTAAGAAATATCATTAAGTGTATTTAAGGTTTTTGTGATATTGGTATCATTTATTACGGGTAATTTACTAATATATTTTATATAATTATCTATTTGGTGTGGTGTCGCTGGTTTTACTTCTAGACATAATCCTTGCACACTACCATCTTCAATATTGATAGTTAAACCATGAAAAGATTGAATAGTTTTTTTATTGATTTTCATTACTTCGTCTAATTTGTAACTATCGTCAAATGGATTATACACACTTAATAAGTCATCTATTTTAATATCGTTAAACATATTTAAGTTCTTTTTCTTTCTGCACGAATTTTGTTAAAAAGTTTTTCTGCTTCTTCATATGTTGCATCATTATAATCAGCTAAACAAATTCCATTTATAATATCAAAATCGGTTAACATATATCCTAAATCTTCATCTCTTTGAAAATCCATACCTTTGTTGACTTGTTTTGTTGTAATATCAATGTTAATCATAATTAAACCTTTAATTTTTTATATAAATATATTATATCTATATAATGCTTAAAGGTTACTGAAAAAGTAACTTAATAATCTACAAGATTATCTTTGAACATTTCTAATATTTCTTTTGAAGTAAGTTTTTCATTATTTAAAATACAACAGAAAGCTGTATCTTTTATCCAAATACTTTCAGGTATTCGTTTTATCCAATTTCTAAATTCTGTTTTACTTGGTCGTTTATTGATACTATTGACTAACGTTTCTATGATTAGTTCTTCTCCTTCGTTGTAGGAAAAATGGTCTTTTATTATATTACCTGATAATTCTTTTTCTATAAACTCTAAAATAGCCTTTTTTAATTCTGATTTATTTTTTATTTCTACTAAATATTCTGGATGTGACCATTGACTATAACAATCTTCGTCCCAATTAGGTCCATTTTTATAATCACATTCAATTGCGCCTGAATACGCCATTATTTCTAATTTCATAACTACTTCCTTTTGAAATAATTATAAACCTAAATAGTTTTTTGAATATAAATAGAAAAAGAATTATATATTTTTTTGAAAAAACTTCTCGAAGATGGCATAATCTATTTTATTTCTAGTATTAGTAATACTTTTTAATGTATTAAATTCTTTTTCTGAAATTTGGTTTAAATTTGAAGAACTAATGGATTCTGAGAATTTATTAAATATATTATTGATATTGTATTTTTCCGCCATAGACGTCTCTTTTGCAAATACATTGTTTATATTTATATATTTAGAACTTTCTTGTGATATGTGATACCTAGATTGTGATAATGACAAATTTATATCATTGTTTTTCCCAAATAACAAAGAATGGACATATTTATCTATTATTTTAAGATTAAAAGTATCAGTGAAAAATTCATATCCATGTATTCTATCTATCTTAAAAAAGTAAATATATTTAAATTCATCATTTTCCTCAAATTGAATAAAAAACTTATCTGAGAATTTATTTGTTATCTTGATAATTAAATTTTGTTTTGCGGTGGGGTTTATTTCTAATTTTCCACAATGATGGCAATAATACATAATTTTATCTTTATTTATGTTAGAGATAAATAAACATTTAGAACAACTTAATTCTATATTCAAAACGAATCCTTTGTTATTTTATACTTCTTATCTAACTCAAATAATTTAATTAAATTTTGAATTACTATTTTATTTGATTTATTTGAAAACATTTGTTCATATAATGAATTATCTTTTTTAATTTCAAACCCAAGCGAACTAAAATTCCTATGGATATTACTAAAATAACTTTTATCTAAATCTAATGGTAGTTCTAAATATTTATCTTTATGTTCTGGTAAAATATCTTTTAATATGTTGTATTTTTTATATGTAATAATACTAAAGGCATCATCTGGGAAAAAGAATGTTTCGAAATAATTTATAGTAAGTATTCTATTAAAAGTGTAACTATCTAATGTAAATTGATTATTTTTTATATTAAATCTAACTGTACAGTGTAGTATATTATCTTTTATATTCCATCTTGACCTTAAGATATTATCTAATGAAACGCTATTTTTATCTAAAAATATATTGGGTTTTTCTAAATCATATATTTCTAAATTGATAATTAAATAATCTTCCCCTAAATAAGTAATATCTTTTTTAATAATACTTAATTCATGTGGGTAATATAGAAGTTCTGTTAAATCTGTTAATGTATTGTATAAATCTTTTGTGCTTTGCAGATTGTAACCATACTTTTTATTTATTTCATATAGGTCTAATTTTTTACCACAATTATGGCAATAGAAACTATTCTTTTGGTGTTCTTTTTCAAAACATTTTAAACATTGCATATTATTCCTATATTTATTTTACGTTATTAAATTATAACATAAAATAATTTCAATATAAAGTGTATCTAATATTTTATATTTAATGGAATTTTTTAAATTGATTTTATAATAACTTAACTTTAATACAAGAATGGATAATAATGGAAATAACAGTATTTTTAATTTCGGTCGTAGCAATAATTTTTGGATATTTTTCACAAATTTATAAAATTTATAAAGTAAAAGATACATTGTCTGTTTCTCCGGCTTCTTATTTTGTAGGCTTTGTCGCAAACATATCTTTATTTATTTCTAGTGTTAATGAATATGTTATATTTATAACTGTTTTTGGTATAATTATGTCATTGTCTGTATTTTTAACTATTATTTATTATGATTATAAAAATGATAAATTTAAAATTTCAATTAAAACTTCTAAGGCTTTATTATTTGGTTTTATAGCGAGTTTATTTGGTATATTTGGTGTTGCGCAAGCTGTTGTTTGTTTTGAGAACAAATCACCTACTACACACGTTTCCTATCATGCTTATATCGTGTGGATTGTTTATGCTTTAACACAAATATATTTATCTGATTCTAGTATGGTTTTATTTGCAGCAAGCACATCATTGGTATTTTATCTATTTGTAGTTTATAACTCATTCACAAAAAAGTGTTAATTATTATTTAATATATTTTTAAGTAACAAAATATTATTATCCTTTTAAAAGGATAGAAATGAAACAAAGAATAATAACAAGTATTGGTATTTTAGGAGTGTTGGGTTTGGTGGCTTATTACCATAATCCTGTAATGATATGGTCTTTATTGGGGATATTATATTTATTATCAATAAAAGAGATAGTAAGTTTTGATAAAACAACCAGTATCTTTTTTGCCTACGCTTTTGCTTTAACTATATGGTTACTTTTGCCTATATTGGATATGAAAATAGAAATTATAATAATTTTATTTGGAACTATATTAGCTAGTTTAAATGCTTATAATAAAAGATTTGTTTCTTCTAATGATTTTAAAATACTTTTATATCCCACTATCGGTTTTATATACACTTATTATTTATATGATAATTTTCATATGGTTTATTTAGGTTTATTGGTTGTGATAGTTAGTATGACAGACGTTGGTGCTTATTTTGTTGGTAAAAGTATAGGTAAAACAAAATTTAGTGAAACTAGTCCTAATAAAACTTTAGAAGGTGTATTTGGCGGTATAATTGTATCTACTATAACCGCTTCTATATATGCTTATTATTTATTAGAAACTGATATATTTCTAATGATGATAATTATTTTCATTACAGCTATTAGTTCAATATTTGGTGACCTATATGAAAGTAAATTGAAGCGTGAAGCGAATGTAAAAGACAGTGGAAATATATTACCTGGTCACGGTGGTATTTTAGATAGGGTAGATGGATATATATTTGCGGCTCCTATATTAACTATATTATTGGCAATCTAACAAATAAATCAGTATTTAAATAAATACTGTTAAGTATGATAATGTATATTCTATTTATAATACAAAAAAGGAAAACGTATGAATGTAAGAAATATAATAATAAAAGATACACAAGAAGAACTTGTATTTGATATAGAGATTATTAACGTTCATTCAATGAATATAAATATAGACACTATAAATGTTTCATTCAATAGAGTATTACAAGAGATGACAACCATAGTTAATGGAATACCTAATACTATGGCTACTATAAAAAATACTTTTACCAATAAAATAGAAGAGATAAAATATCTAAGTGTTCAAGCTATTTTAAATTCTGCGGATAATAATATTTTATTTAAGTCTGTCGCGAAAGAATTATATATTTATATGTATCAGAATAGAACTGATGATTATATAAAAGGTTATTTTTTAGGTGAAAATAAATATAAAATAGAAGAAGATTTGGAGGTAGTTTTTCCAACTCCTATGATTGATACTGAAAAAAAACAACAATCTAGGGAGGATATGATGGAACTTGTATCTGAAACTATTGATTATACAAAAGATGAATTAATAAAATTATTTTCAAAAATAATAAAAAATTTATATCCGAAAGAAGAGCAATCTGCCAAACAAGAAGAATTTATAGAATTTGTAAACAAAATTAAAACAGAAGTTTTTTTTAATGCTAAATATATAACCGGTTATGCTTTATCGAATGAAGAACGTATTGGCTTTGAATATAAAACAGAAATATTTTTACCTATATCTTATGGAGATTTTGATAATGTTCTGGAAAACAAACAATCTTTTAAGTCTATGGTTCATAATTTTGTAGCACATGAAATGACACATATAATAGGTAACTTTTTTAATAACAAAATGTTTCCAGAAAGCACAACTATTGCGGTTCAACGTGAAATAGGAGTACCTTTAACAAAAAAAGATGAAGAAGTAATGAACACTCCTTTTTCTTTACCTGCTGGAATAATAAAAAGATATGAAACCACAATGTTAAATTATATGAATAAGGTAGAAGTGTCTAATGATAACTTAGAAAATTTTGAAGGTATAACTGACGAAACCTTGAATAAATTAAAAATAATAATTTCCAATGTTGTATCAAATCTAAAATCTGGTAAAATAGAAAGCGCCAATAAAAATAATATATTTGGCGATAGACAATCGGAAGCTGCTAGTGGATATATAGATGGTATCTTAATAGACGAAAACCCAAAGAAAACTATTTTGCTAGATACAAAGAAGGCTTTGAATAATGAAGATGTGTTTAACGCTGTTGAATTGGTGGATATGTTAAAAGACATAGACGTTTTAAATGAAGAAGAATATTCTATAATGCGTGCGAATGAAATGTTTCATAGTAGTATAAATATATATGTCTTTCAAGAAATAATGGATATCCCTAATATGAGCTTTAAAAATAAAGAGTTGTTAATATATGATTTTGCTTTACTTATAGGGCAAACCGGTAACATTGATATAATAATGAAAAATTTAAAGTTAGAAAGAAAAAAAATAAAATCAGTAAAAACTAAATAAAATATCTACCCTTATTACGCATTTTCTCTATTTGTTTTATGTTCTGCACAAATAACAGATAAACCATGAGAGAAAACATTCCAACGTTCATCCCAAGTTAATTTTAGTAAAGCTCTTTCTACTTCTTCTGAATAAATCATAGGTTCTGAAAAAGTAAGATTTTCATTACCTGTTTTGATATCCTTATAAATAACAACTGGTTGTCTAGCTTGTGTAATTCTATCAATAGTAACTACTATTCCAATAGTTAATTCATTAAAATTTTTTCCTTTTTTATTAGGCTCATTAGGGATAGAAATAACTTTTGAACCAACCGGATATTTTAAGACCATGTTTTCATAATCTATATCATATTTAGATTTTATAGTTTCTTTTTTTTGTGTATAGACTGTATCTTTTTCTATTAGTAGTAGTTTGTATGTTTTAAAAAAAGTAGTAATATATTTAAGCATTTATTGGCCTTTGTTTTATATGATACATTGTATCACACAAGACCTTATGTAATGCTTAACTATTATTTTATTTGTGTATTTTCTTCGTCAATCTCGATATTATGATTTATAAAAGAATTATATGTATTAGAATTATTTCTTATTATTTGTATCTTGTATAATATAATTTCTTTAATGCTATCTTTTAAATTATTGTCATTTAAAATCTCTGTTTTAAAATCTTCTAATGTCGAACTAGCAGTTATGTTATATTCAAAAATAGAAATAGATTCTTCATATAAAGAAGAAGATTTGTTAGAGGCTATTTCAATGTCAATGTCAATGGATAAATACCTATTTATAGATGAAATTCCAATACATAAATCATACAATTCTATTATTAATTCTATTAAGAATTATAAAGGTGGCTTGATAATGACAACACAGCATTTAGAAGATTGGATTAAAGATTTCCCAACTGTGTTTGAAGAAATAGGAGTTTCTGCTCTTAATGTGGCGACTGCAAAGAATGGTGAATTATTACAATTAAGTAGAACTTTAAATAAAGGTGAATTTTTAATATTAACGAAAGATAAATTACAAAATAAGACGTTGAATTATAATTAAAAATTAATGTTCTGTTAAGATAAAATAAGATAATATTTAATAAATTAAAAGGTGTAAAAATGAATCAAACGAAAAGTGGTATTTCGGTTTTAGTAGTAAATAATGACTTAGTGGTATATTCTGAATGGATAAATACAGATAAATATGTAATATCTCCTATTCAGGCAGATGTAAATAAACAAAATTTAGATAAAGTTGATTACATTTATTTAGATAATATCTTATATTATTTTGCAGATAACATGAATATAAAAGAAGAAGAATTTTGCTTTCTTCAAACTGCGGAAGCAATATTTGCAGATAAAATAAGTTTATTGGAAACAATAGAGAATAATAATTATTCTTATCATACTATTTTGCAAATAGACTTAAAAGAAAATGTATCGGTTAAATAACTTTTTCTATTATATTTAAAATTTTCGGATTGAATACAACATATTCGTTCCGAAATGTTCCATTTTCCATAAACATTACATCAATATTTGTAAATTCCGTAAAAATATTTAAAAATTGTTTGCTATGTCCTATTGATATTGGTTTTTTTGTTATTTTCCATAAATCTGTTTCTAAATTGCTCATTAAATATAAATAATTTTTACCTCGATATTGACTAGAAAATTTTTGTATAGTGTTTAATTTATTGATATTTAAAATAATATTAAAATATTTTTCTATTCCTACGAAAATTCTTTCATAATCGATAATATCATACCAATTAACTATGTTGTTATTGGATATATCTAGAGCTGTTTTATAAATATTGCCATTTGGATTTTCTTCTAAGTAAAAATCTATATTATCTGCTTTGTCTGAGAAATAGATACCAGGTCCAAAATTTAGTTCTGAACCGTCAAGGTGTTCTAAGTTAAATATATCTATTTCGACTGGTGTAGCATGATAAATAAAATCAGGATAAAAAGTTTTATTATATGTCATTTAAAATCCTTTTTTTCTTTCTTTATTCTTTTTGTTAAATATGGTTGCTAATGTAATAATAATCCAGGTTATTTCGATTAAAGCCGCACCTGTATTCCACTCATAAAATAAAGAAAAAAGAATAGAAGAAGAACCAATTAAATTCATATAATTATAGGTATCTGATTCTGATTTAATATATTCAAATTGTAATAATAAATAGGCTAAAGTTAGAATTATCATCCCTATAATACCAATATAAAAAGCTATTATTTCTATCATTATTCTAAAATCCTTTTATTCTTTATATAATTATATCTGTTATTACTTAAATACCTCTTAATTTAAATATTTTTTAAGTAATAACAGATATAATTATACTAATATTAAAAGGATATATGTTGGAAGCAAGTAAAAAGATTATCAAAGATTTAATAGAAAAAGAATATAAAGATTATCCTGATTTAGCAGATGTTAAAGAAAGGTTAAAAAATTTATACATTAAAGAGTATGAACATTTATCAAAAAACAAAAGTTATTTTAATTTAGAAATAGCTACTGAAGATGAAATGATAGAACAAGTTTATATAAGAATGAAAGAAAGTTTTATTAAGATTGCACCGGGTTTATATCCAAAGGGATGAAATAATTAAACTGGTATTAAGTTTAATTATTATATCATATATAAAATAAAAGGAAATTACAAAAATGGAAAAAGGTGCTTGGATAATAGGTGATGTTCACGGTTGTTATGCTACTTTATTGGCATTATTAGATAAACTGCCAAAAGAAGATAAAAAAATATTTGTAGGTGATTTAATTGACCGTGGACCACAAAGTAGAAAAGTAATCCAATTGATTAAAGATAATAATTATGATTGTGTATTGGGTAACCATGAAGAAATGATGATAGACGCATATGATGATTATGATGACCCTTCACAAGCTGCTGGATGGTTTGGAAATGGTGGTAATTTTACATATTGGAATTATGATAAATTTACAGAATTTGAAGAAGACGTTGAATTTTTAAAAAGTTTACCGGTGCATCTTGTATATGAAGATATAGTTGATAAAGAAGGTAGGAAATTATTAGTAACGCATTCAGCGGCTTTAAATGTTATCAATCACAGGATATCTTCGGAAGAAAAATTAAAGATTGAGAATAATAAGCATAATATCATTCATTACCAAGATACAATGGAAAATACAAAGAATATAATATTGTGGAATAGAAAAAAACCATCTGAGATAGACAAAAATGATTACTTTAATGTCTTTGGTCATACACCTATGCAACATTTTGCATTACGAGAAGATTATAGTATAAGGTTGTCGGATGAAGTATTTTATGAAAAAAAGATAGCTTTAGATAGGGATATAGGTTATGCGAATATAGATACGGGTGCAATATATAGTAAATTAGCTGGTAAATATAATAATAAACTTACAGCTTTACATTATCCAAGTTTTAAACTGGTTCAACAACAAAATATAGATACAGAAAAAAAAGGTTAAAAGATGAATATTCATTTTAAAGATAAAAAAATAAAAGATAAATTAGATAATAAATCTATATTCACAACTAAAGTAGGCTCACATATGTATGGTTTAGATACTAACAAAAGTGATACAGATTATTTGTCTATTTATATAAAATCAAATTATGAAAACGATAGTTTTCTTTGGGAACACCACCAATTACAATATAAAGATAATGACATAGATTATAATTATACAGATTTACAAACTTTTATTAGAAATATTTTATCAGGCGATGCTACTATTAATTTTGAAGTTTTATATTCAGATGAACTAGAGAAGAGTGAATTATCATGGTTATCTAAATATAAAAAAGAATTTGTTAACTACAATATTATAAAGTCATATTTAGGTATGGCGAAACGTGACTTAAAAATTTGGAAATCAACTACAAAAAATGGACAATTCTATAATGATGAGAGTAATAAGAAATTATCTCATTTTTTTCGTGGTGTAATATCTGCAGGTATGTTGTTGAATAATAATTTTTCATTAGATTTTAAAGGTTCGAGAACTTTTAACGACAGTGATAATGATTTTGATATATTATACACTTCTAAGGCTGGTGCTATGGGTGATGTGTCTGGTATGGTAATGCGATATGAAAATTATATGATAGAATTACGCGAAGAATTAAATGAAAAATTAAATGATAGAACTATTAATAAATATGCAAGTGTTAACGTATTAAAAGAATTAGATAAAGATTTACGAAGATTTACAAAACAAATAAGAGATAGAAATTTTTTAGAATTAACGGTAGAAGAAAATTCTTCTATTGATTTAGGTAATGCATTATATGAAGCATTGGAAAATGGCGTAAGTTATTAAATAAAATTTAAAGGAAAAATTATGAAATACGAAACAGAAATAAAACCGGCTTTGGTTAATTTGATGATAAATATAAAAGATAAAGCATATACTTCGGAAGATGAAAAAAATGGTGATTTATCTTACAATTTGGCACTATCGGAAGCATTATTAAAACTTAAACAAACAGAAGATTTTTTAGAAAGAACAAAAGAAATAGGTAAAGAATTACTTTAAGAATATAATTTTATTGACAATCTACGTCAATATCTGCCGCTATAATATATTTATATAAATAAAGGATATGAATATGTTAATAGATAAAATAGAGTTCGAATATAAAATATCAGACCTTCACGATAATGGGATGTGTGAAGGTGTTAAAATTAGACACTTTGATTTAACAACAAAAATCAATGAAGAAAAGTTCTTGCCTAACTTAGTATTAAATTTAATGGACTTAGACCTTATACTGGCTACAAACGATGAATATGAGTATGAATATGAATATTTATTTACTTGTACTTGTGGAGATGCAGGTTGTGGTGGTGTAAATGAATATCAATTAGTATCTTATTTAGACGATAAAATTATAATCAGAATACAATCACCTATTATTAGAACAATAGTATTAGAAAGGGAGCAGTTAAAGTCTTCTATTTTGAAATTAAAAAAATCTATGTTAAACGACTATGACATTAAAGAATACAAACATATAGAATTATATGCTTTCGAGCCATTATATAAATGGCTTGTGCAGGTTTAAGATTTTTTAAATTTGTCTTTGATAATCTCTTTTATTTTATCTGCCGCTATGCTTGCTTTTAAATAAAAAATGTCATTAAATAATTCTTTTTCTAGATATTCATTTTCATCCAGATTATTTAAAATAGTATGACAAGGTATAGTTTTTCTTACTTTCCCATTTAAACTTTTTGTTCCTATTATACTAGATATATGAATAACATTCCCCATTGTCCCTATTACAATAAAAATACTATTTGGGTTTTGTAAATATTCAAATGCTCTGTGCATATAAGAATACATTGGTGCTTGACCGCCAAAGAATACAATATTTGGCCTAACCGCTTTTAAAGAATCACATTTTGGGCATCTATCATTTTTGATATCAAAGGTGTTAAATCCTATATCCCAATTATTTCCACAATTTTCACATTTTAGCTTCGTAAGGTTGCCATGAACATGTAATATTTTATCTTCTGGTATACCAGCTTTTTCTAATAAATTATCTACATTTTGTGTAATAACTATACAATCATCTTGATATTCTTCTTGTATTTCTTTAATCATTATGTGTGCTGCATTTGGTTCTTTACCGTTTAGTTCTTCTCTTCTTTCATTATAAAATTTATGAACTGTTTCAAAGTTTTTTTTCCAACTGCCTTCTGAACATACTTCTTCTATTTTATGGTTTTCCCATAGTCCATCGCTATCTCTAAATGTTGAAATTCCAGAATCTGCTGATAAACCAGCTCCTGTAAAAAATACAATTTTTGCTTCTGGGTTTGAATAATCTGCACGTGGTATAAACATTTAATAATCCTTTTTTATTTTTCTTTTTCTTTATACATTTCTATATATTTTTTACTACCGTTAGTTTTAATATCTAAGACAATTTTTTTTAATTCTTCAATATTATCGAATTTTATATTATTACTAGAAAAGAACTTGTGTGAATTAGTATGGTCTGTAAATAACACATAATGTTCTATTCTGGTTATTCCGTTTGTTATATCAAATCCGTCCTGAAATAAATATAATTCATCGTCTATCCAAATATGTATTACCTTTAAATCTATTAAAAACGAATTTAAAATAGATTTAAAGTTTATTTTTTCTACTGTATATGGTATAAGGATAATTAACCCTCTAAATTTAAAATCATTTATAGTCATAAAAAGTCCTTTTTTAATTGCTTACATACATTATATTTAAATAATGCTTAAAGAACTATAAAAGATTTAATTTACTTTAAGTTTATATATGTTATTCTTTTGTATAAGGATAATTATATGAACATAGAAGATATTACTATAAAAAAATTAGCTACTTTATCTAAGTTAGAATTTAAAGAAGATGAAGTTCAAGAAATCAAAAATAATTTAGGGGAAATTCTTACATTTATGGAAAATATGAAAGATATTTCTTTTGAAGATACAACGACTCCAATTAGCAATTCTTCTGTTCTTAGAGAAGATATACATATTCAAAAAGAGTTTGACGACGCCTTTTATGAAAATAATAAAAATATTGAAAATAATCAATTTAAATTACCAACTGTGTTATAAAATAAAAACTAGATAAGGAAAAACATGAGAACAACACTTGAACAAAGTTTAAAATTAAGTAAAGAAGAATTAAAAGAATTAAATGTTTCTATTGACAAAAAATCATCTTCTACTAGTTTTGGCGGATATGTAGAACAATTAAAAAAAATACCATTAAAAAAGTTAGATAGATTAGGAATACCTATTGCTATTAAAGATAATATCAATGTATCTTCTTGGGAAATGAATTGTGGTTCTAAAATGTTAGATGGTTATATATCGCCTTATAATGCAACAGTTATTAATAATTTAAAAAAGAATGGTTTTGTTCCTTTTGGTGTGACTAATATGGATGAACTAGCAATGGGTAGTACAACAGATACAAGTATTCACGGCCGAACAACAAATCCGCATAATGTAGAATGTGTTCCTGGTGGAAGTAGTGGTGGAAGTGCTTCGGTAGTTGCTTCTGGGCACGCTATTGCTGCGTTAGGAAGCGATACTGGTGGTTCTATTAGACAACCAGCAGCTTTTTGTGGAGTGGTTGGTTTCAAACCATCATATGGTCATGTGAGTAGATATGGTTTATCTGCTTATAGTAGTAGCTTAGACCAAATAGGACCTATAACTCAAAATGTTACAGACGCAGCTATTTTATATGATGCTATTAAAGGGTACGACGATTTAGATAGTACTTCTTGTAATATTGAATTTAAATCTACCTATAAAAATTTAAACAAGACAGAAAAATACACAATTGGAATAGTTAAAGAATATGTAGAGCAATGTGAACCTGATTTAAAAGAAGATATTTACAAAAGTATTGAAAAATTAAAATCAGATGGACATACTATTAAAGAAATAGAATTGTTTGACACAAAAATAGCAATTTCTTCATATTATATTATGGCAACAGCAGAGGCTAGTTCTAACCTCGCGCGATTAGATGGGGTTAGATATGGTTATAGATACGATAATCCAAAAGATTTAGAAGAAATGTATGTTAAATCAAGAAGCGTTGGTTTTGGAAAAGAAGTAAAAAGAAGAATTATGCTTGGGACATTTGTATTAAGTTCTGGTTATTATGATGCCTATTATAAAAAATCAAAAGAGATACAAAAATATGTTAAATCTAAATTTAAAGAAACTTTTAATAGTTGTGATTTAATCTTAATGCCTGTTGCACCTACAACTGCATTTAAGTTTGATACAGAATTATCTCCATTAGAAATGTATTTAAATGATATATTTACTATTTCTATTAATATTGCAGGTTTACCTGGTATGTCTATTCCTATTGGAAAAGATAGTAATGGATTACCAACAGCATTACAATTTATATCTAAAGAGCAAGATGAACAAAAAATATTCAACTGTGGGTTGAATTTAGAAGAACTTGTTAATTACCAATCAGATATTATCAATGAAGGAGATATTTAATATGTTTGAATTAGTTATAGGATTAGAGGTCCATGCACAATTAAATACCAAAACAAAACTGTTTTGTTCTTGTTTAACTAGTTACGGAAGTGTTCCGAATAAACATACTTGTCCTGTGTGCTTAGGGTTACCTGGTGCTTTGCCAAAAGTAAATAAAGCTGCTGTATCTAAAGCTTTAAAACTTGCTACTGCGATAGACGCTACAAAAAATAATAATTCTATATTTGAAAGAAAGAATTATTTTTATCCTGATTCACCAGTTGGTTATCAAATATCTCAATTAGAAAGACCTATTGTTGAATTTGGGGAAATTAAAATAAAAGATAAAGAAAATAGCGATAAGATAATTAGAATAAATAGAGCACATTTAGAAGTAGATGCTGGTAAGAGTACACACTTTAATGGTTATAGCTTAATAGATTTAAATAGGGCTGGAACGCCTTTGTTAGAAATCGTTACAGAGCCAGATTTTTCAAATAGTACAGAAGTTGGTAATTATTTGAAGAAGCTACAATCTATCGTTAGATATTTAGATATTGGTAATGCAAATATGGAAGAAGGCTCTTTTAGATGTGATGTAAATATTTCTATTAGACCATTAGGTAGTAAAGAATTATTTACCCGAGTTGAAATTAAAAATATGAATAGTATTAAATTTATTGAAAAAGCAATTGCTTATGAATTCGATAGACAAGTAGAAGCTTGGGAGGATAATACATATGAAACTCAAGTTAGACAAGAAACAAGGTTATTTAATACAGATACACTTCAAACAAAAAGTATGCGAAGCAAAGAAGATGCTAATGATTATAGATATTTTCCTGACCCAGATTTACTTGAGATAACTATACCAAGGAATATGATAGAAGAATCTAATGTTATACCAGAAATGCCAGATAAGAAGGTAGAACGGTATACTAACGAATATAAGTTAAATAAAGAAGAAGCTGAAAGAATAGTTCAAGATATAACACTAAATACTTCTTTTGAATATTTAATTGAACAAGGTGCTAAACCAAAAACAGCTTTAACATGGTTAGTGGTTGAATTAGTTGGTAGATTAAATAAAAGACATACTAATATAAAAGATAGTTCTATAACTATGGAAACACTTTCTGCGTTGATATCTAATATAGAAAGTAAAAATATTTCAAGTTCAAGTGGAAAAGTTATTTTGGATTATTTATTTGATAACGAAGATAGGGATATCGAAGTTATTATTAAAAAGTTAAATTTGAAACAAATTAACAATGATGATTTAATTATAGATATATTAAATGATTTAATTAAAAGTAACCCGGATATGGTTAACGAATATAAAGCAGGTAAGAAAAAAGTTATTGGCTCTTTTGTTGGCCAAATTATGAAAAAAACGAATGGTCAAGCCAATCCGCAAAGAGCAAGTGAATTGGTGTTGGAAAAATTAAAATAGAACAAATTATGAAAAAAGAACATTCTATATTTTGATAAAATAAAAATAATTAAGTGGATTTAAGTCCAAAAGTGATTATTTTTGCTATTTTGATAAAAAAAAGAACATTGTGTAACCCCCTATTTTCAGGGGTTTGAGAACGAATTTCAAAATTCTTTCACTTTTAACTTGACTTTTTCTAAAAAACAGTTTATAATTTCAGCATAACAAATCAACCACTTTGATTAAAAGAAGTTTATCTGTTTAACAAAAAAAACTAAAAGGAATACATTATGAAAACATTAACAAATAATAATTTGAAAAATAACTCTAACGTTTTATCATTTGATGATAATAAGTTAAAAAATAATGCATTCTTATCATTTAGTGATTCGAGTAAGAACAACTTGAGATAAACTTAAAACTTTATCTCAAAGGTTTTTCCTTGGGATAAAGTTTAAAACTTCAAATTTTTAAACCCCCAACTTAAAACCTTTTTTAAATACAACTTAATAAATTTTAAATACAATTCCGTATATATCATTTATTTTTAAAATAACTATTTATACATTTGTATAAATTTATAAAAAAAGGACATTTACAATGATTTTATTACACAACGTTAATCTTAATAAGAATAATTTAAATAGTAAAGTAGATAGTAATGCACTTTTTTTAAATAAATTTAGTGATTTTAATTTCAAATCGTTTAGTTCGTCTAAACTTTTAGGAAAAGATTTCTAGGGATAAACTTCAAACCTTTATCCCAAGAGTTTTTCTCGAAGGGATAAAGTGAAACACTTCACTTACACTCTTCAACAAAACTCTAACATTATATCAAATAATTTAATTCAGCTAAAAAAATATGACTGCGTTATTTTACAAATTTTATTATTTGATATTAAAACATAATATTACAATGGAAGATTGCCCGAGTGGTTAAAGGAGCGGGTTGCTAACTCGTCTAGGTCACACTAGCATCAGTTCGAATCTGATATCTTCCTCCATAAAATTAAGGCCATTTAGCTCAGTTGGTAGAGCAGTAGACTGAAAATCTGCGTGTCACTGGTTCAATTCCAGTAATGGCCACCATATATAATTCGTATTAACTCAGCGGTAGAGTGTGGTACTGTTAATGCCTTGGTCCCTGGTTCGAATCCAGGATACGGAGCCAAAATAAAAACGGAGAAAACTGCGAATGGTCGCAAGCAGCCTTGAAAGCTGTCGGCATGGTGAAACATGGGGGTTCGATTCCTCTTTTCTCCACCAGAAAAAAAGATTTTATTATTAAGAATTCTTCGGAATTTTTATAGTAAAAACAAAACAAACTTAAAGGAAATCATTATGAAAATGATATTAAAACTCTAAGACGTATCTAAAAAGATTGTAAAATCAGGATGCGTCTATAAATAAAAAACAAAGACGCATCCTAAGCTTATTTGCGCGAAGCACTCGGCTTTTAACCGAGAGAACCGGGTTCGATTCCCGGAGGATGTACCAATCAATGTGTATGCATAGCTCAGTTGGTAGAGCACCTCACTTTTAATGAGGTGGCCGGGGGTTCAAGCCCCTCTGCATACACCAAAAATAAAAATAAATGGTCTTGTAGCTCAGTTGGTTAGAGCGTCCGGTTGTCAGCCGGAAGGTCGAGAGTTCGAGTCTCTTCTGGACCGCCATTAAATGTTTCGTATTAGCTCAGTTGGTAGAGTAGGGCGCTGTTAACGTCCATGCCCCTGGTTCGAGTCCAGGATACGGAGCCAAAAAAATAAGGTAGCGTGGTCGAGAGGTTTAGGACACTTCCTTGCTAAGGAAGCGTGTGAGATAGCATCAAGCACCGTGGGTTCGAATCCCACCGTTACCTCCATAATTTTATTGTTAAGAATTCTTAGGAATTTTTATAGTAAAAATAAAAAAAACTTAAAGGAATCATTATGAAAATGATATTAAAACTCTAAGACGTATCTAAAAAGATTATAAAATCAGGATGCGTCTATAAATAAAAAACAAAGACGCATCCTAAGCTTATTTGCGCGAAGCACTCGGCTTTTAACCGAGAGAACCGGGTTCGATTCCCGGAGGATGTACCAATCAATGTGTATGCATAGCTCAGTTGGTAGAGCACCTCACTTTTAATGAGGTGGCCGGGGGTTCAAGCCCCTCTGCATACACCAAAAATAAAAATAAATGGCTATTTAGCTCAGTTGGTAGAGCAGTAGACTGAAAATCTGCGTGTCACTGGTTCAATTCCAGTAATGGCCACCATTAAAAACATGCCTAGATGGTGAAACTGGTAGACACAGGGGACTTAAAATCCCCCGGCTGTAATGGCTATACGGGTTCAACTCCCGTTCTGGGCACCAATTTTATTATTAAGAATTTCTAGGAATTTTTAATAATAAACACACAATAACTGTATATATAATTTCAGCATAATATAAGCTTCTTTACAATATAATATGATAACTATAAAAGTGAGACTTAATGAAAAAATATATATTAAAAAATACCCCTCATAATTTAAAAAATAACAGCTCGTTTAGTAAATCTAAATCAGAAATTTTTATGGATTATCAGTCTAATTATAATGAAATAGAAGATAGTTGGAATGACACAAAAACAGACATCTCTAGAACATATAAAATTAATATTAGAAATATTAAAGATACTATTAATAAGAAAAAATTGTTAAATAAAAAAGCGAACGTCGAAAGTCTTAATCTTTCAATTGATATATTAAAATCTGATTATACTAAAGAAATACAAGAATTATTTAAACAAATAGAGCTTAGAAAAGAAAAGTTATTAAGAAAAGCAAAAAAAGATTTTCAGGATTTAGTTTTTTATTTTGAAACTGGAAAGAAACGATATGAACCAGGTAGTATTGAATATATTAAAGAAACGTTAAAAGAAGACCAAAATAAATTAGATTCTTTCAGAAAGCGGTTATCTTCAAAGGTGAAACAATACAATGAAAGATTGAACTTATTTAATCAAGCAAAAACAGAACACGCTAAAAAAATCAAAAGAGATTTTTATAAAATTAAACAGATGGAAGATAAGGTAAAGACGGAACAAGACCAAATGTTATTAAAATTAAAAGTCGAACAAAGAAGAATTAAGCGTGAAAAAATAAAAAATGAAGAAGAAATATTAAATATTCGTGAGCAAATGGAATTAGAAACCGAACAGCAATTGAATGATATGGAAAAAGATAAGCGTCGTATTGAAATGCTATTGAAAAAAATGGAAAATTTTGTTAATATAAAGACAGAAGAAGATAAAAAGCGAGTATCTTCATTTAAAAGGACTAAAAAGGTAATAGATAGAGATATTGAAAACCTAAAAAAATGGAATACAGGTGAATTGCTACAAGCTAAAATATTTTTTAATTTGTACGAAGTTCCTGAATTAGATTTTGTAAAAAAAATATATAAAGCTAATTTAAAAAGATTTCATCCTGATACAAATGATGCACTTTCCCATTTGGAACATGATATGTATAAGAAAAAATTAGAACAAAATATTTATTTTTATAAGATTATTAAATTGGAATTAACAGGTAAATAATGACAAATAAGGTAAAAATTTTTTTAGGGCTAATATCAGTTATGTTATTATCAACTGGTTGTTCACAAAAAGATTATTTTCTACAAGCTGGTAAAAAATATGGAGTAAATCATAGAACACTTAGGGCTATTGCACATCATGAAAGCGGTAACAAGAATAACGTAGTAAATGTTAATCGTTCTATTTTTAATGTTCAGCAAGGACCGCATTATTTTGACAATTGGTTTACTGCTAATTTATATATGGATACTGTCTTAGACCCTTTGTTTTTAAATTATGATATTGGTATATGTCAAATAAATAAAATGTATTTAGATAAAAACAATTTAGATAATGAAGACTTATTAGACCCAGAGATAAATATAGATATGGCTGCTAAGATTTATAAATATAATGTAAGGGCTTGTAAGGGTAATTTACGTTGTGCATTGTCAATGTATAATACGGGTCATAAAAGGTCAAAAATTGGTTTTAGATATGCTGATAAAGTTATAAAGATACGAAAAAAATACTATTCAAAATAAAAGGAGTAAAAAAATGATAAAAAAATATTTAAAAATATTTAAGAAAAATGGCGGTCCTGGTTTATTAGTAGGTTTAGGTTTGGGTATATATATGGGATATTCTGTACAAGCCTTAATATTTGGTGGAATCATAGGTATATTTATTATTATTTTTTTAAATATTAATAAGAAAGAAAAATAATATTTATCTTTCTTAATGACTAGGAATGTTATCTGGCAACCACATATGACTATATCCTATTACATCTTCATCTTCTGGGGATATACATTCTTTTGCATTTATTTTATCAAATGAATTACCTTTGAATAAAGCATCGTTGAATAAAGAATGTCTATAACATCTATAACGATGAATACATTTTTCGCCATCACATAATTTAACGTCTATTTGATATTTATTTTCCATTTATAATGTCCTTAGTTTTGTATATGTATTATATCAAAAGAATAATTAAGTAGATATTAATAAGAATTAAAGTAATATATATCTATTAAATTTAAAGGAATATAAATGACATATCATACTAATCACTGCTGGTGTAGCGAAAGTATCTATAATGATAAAAATTTCGATGGGGAAGTAATGGTTTATTTAGGTGAAACTGTTACAGATATAGAAACGTTATCAGAAGGTAAAGAATATAGAGATATTATAGATTGTGATTGGGAAACTTTAACTCAAAAAGAATCTTTTTTCGATAAAGAAAGATATGATATAGAAATAGAAAACAAATTAAAAAGAGTAAGAGAATTTGCAAAAGGTTTTACTGACAAAAGTGATAAAGAAAAAGAAGATATTTTAAATGTATTTAGAGAAGATATGAAAGAAGTTTATCAGAAATCTTCTGTTACATTAAAACCTGAAGTGATAATATGGTTGGATAAAAATGTAAAAGACAAATTAAATACAAAAATAACAGACCCATTAGAAGATAGAAAAGCTTGGGCTATTGGTAATTTAAAATATAATTCGGCTACTTCATATCAAATAACAATATTTTTCGATAGACAGTTAGACGCTTTAAGTTTTATAAAAGAATGGAGTATTTATAAAAAACCTACTTATTATTTTGATTATTTCCATGACGATAGACGTGAAATAGATATAGAAGAGTTTGTTAAAATCACAAATGAACATTATCAACTAAAAGGTATACCTAAATTAGATATACCTGTAAAAGAATTAAGAGAAAAACAAAAAAAAGAAATATCGACTAATTTAGACCAAGATACTTATACAATGTTAGATTGGGAATTAGAAGAAGAATGTTGATAAAATAATAGTATAATAATAGAACTAAAGCAAGGATAGACGTATGAATATATATTCGGATATATCAGAAATTGGAATGAATTATATAGATTTTTATAAAATAAAAAATTTATCTAAAGGTTAGAAAGAAAACCCCTTGCTTTAGCTGGGGGATGAATTTCGCAAATTTTATGTTTTGTTGAAATTTTTAATTTATAGTTCTATTTAAGTAAAAATTAAGTTCTTAAAGGTTAAGATAAAGACCAATATAAGGAAGGAATATGGAATATAATAGAGGATAT
>Ga0256827_10000146_pt1 | contig 39102 bp, 35 predicted proteins | sample CV84metaG_FD_185977 | JGI IMG/M metagenome (GOLD analysis project Ga0256827, IMG submission 185977) | Hydrothermal vent microbial communities from East Pacific Rise, Pacific Ocean - CV84 | ecosystem: Environmental > Aquatic > Marine > Hydrothermal vents | place: Pacific Ocean: East Pacific Rise... | reverse complement strand
TTCAGCTACAAGAATCATAACTGTCATTGACGACTTGTAATCTATAGGGCATTAATATTTTACATTTGTAGGTTCGATTTCATCGAACGGACTATTTATGAACTTTAATTCCTGTTCGATAAAATCGAACCTACAATATTCAAGCTTATTTTATTAGTAGAAAAATATTCCTCTACTATTAAACCAAATACTCTTGAGAAAAAAACTCTTTAGTTACTTCTCTCATCTCCGATACATTTTCTATTCTGTTTACTAAATCTCTAAATTTTGATGCACCTTGATATCCTGCTTTAGAATAAGTATGTAAATGCTTTCTAAAAATTAAAGCTCCATGGTCACCATAATGTGCCACCATTTGGTCAAAATGCTCCAATACAACCTCTTGAACCAAAGCAGAAGTTACCACAGAATCTCCTGTACCATTAAGATAATTTTTCATCAGTTGAAACATCCATGGTCTTCCCACAGCACCCCTACCCACCATAACACCATCTGCTCCTGTATGTTCCAAAACCCATTTAGCCTTTTGGGGGCTATCTATATCTCCATTTGCCAAGACAGGTATGGAGACAGCTTCTTTTATCTCTTTAATTGCATCATAATCAACAGGTGCTTTATATCTTCCTGCTTTGGTTCGTCCATGAACAGCAATATAATCTGCACCATTATCTTCACAAATCTTAGCAATCTCTAAATGATTTTTAGAATCAAATCCTAAGCGAATTTTTACAGAAGTATACTCTTTATTGGAGTACTTTTTAATGGTTCTAATGGTCTCCCCCATACGAGGTAAATCGGTAAGGAGAGAAGAACCTTGTAAGTTATTGACCACTTTGGGAGCTGGACAACCACAGTTCAAATCAATAATATCTATCCCATCTCGCTCATTTAAAAGCTCTACAGCCTTTTGAATAATGAGTTGGTCTGAACCTGCTATTTGTATGCTATAAGGGGTTTCAAGGGGATTTTTCTCTAACATTTTAAAAGTTTTTTTACTCTTAAATGCCAAAGCATTGGAGCTAATCATTTCAGAAACAGTCAAATCAACCCCAAACTTCTTAACAACAGAACGGAAAGGGAGGTCGGTAAACCCTGCCAAAGGGGCAAGGGCAAAAAGAGGTTTAGAAAAATCTAAGGTAGGCATTAAAAAATAGTTCTTTTATTTTAAGCATCACAGATATGACGTATGTTCATCAAATCAGTAATTTTATATTTTTTATGTTCTTTTTTCAAATCATATAAAGCTCTAAAACGTTTAAAATCATCTTCATCATGCTCATCAAGATAGTCACCAGCTTTATCAATCATCTCATATTCAAATAGAAGATAAAGATAGGCTATTTGTGCTTTTGAATATTTCCCTTCATACTCTCTCCATAAAACCAAATTTTCATCTGGAGAAAGTTGTTTCATGGTTAATGTTGAAATATATAAATAATCACTACACTCTAACTCTGACTCTAATGCGATAATAAACTCATCTAAAATCTCTTTGGTTATCCCCAAATCATCTTCACGTGATACACGTTTTAATAAGGTTAAGAAGCTCTCTTTGTTAATAACTTTTATATATTTTCGTGCTTTAACAAAATTTGCTTCATTTGAAAATTTTTCTAAAGCCAATTTAAAAATTTTTTCATCATAACTATATTCAGATTGAAGTACCTCTTCAGAAAAAGTCTTATCTTTATCTAAACGGTTAATTAAGTTTTTTTGAACAATGGGATTATCAGAAGACAATAGATGTGCCAATTTTTTAGATTTTAAATCAACATACTCACCTCTGTCTATTTCAGAGATAAGAGACAAAGCCCCTCTTAACTTTTCAGAAACATTATCTACTGTACCATTAACTTTAACATTGGCTACAGACAGCAGTGAAGCTGTCTGCTTAAATTGTGCTAAATTAAATTTATGTGACTTAGGTTCATTTAATAGTGACCAATATATTGCATCATCTAAACTGTTTGTATCCTTCTCCCACTTTTTAAACTTAAAAAAGTTTTTTGTTCCATAAAACATCATGTGAACAACAGAAGCCAACATTAAAATAAACATTGGTAATATTAACCATACTGCAACAGGGATATCAATCGGAAAACCTAATTCATTGTAACTATAATTCCCCGGGTTGATCGTATAAACGAAAATACCCACCACAGCCATTAATATTATAGAAGCTATAATATATAAACCTAAACGCATAAACACTCCTTACTTATTTTTGCTCTTTCTCCACGACTTCTCTACAAGTAATGCAATAACGTGCGAAATTCTTAACCTTTAAACGCTCTATGTTAATCTCTTCCTCACACATCTCACAGATACCATAAAGATTGTTATTAATTTTACCCAAAGCTAGTTCAATTTCTGCTAATTCTTTGGATTGTTGTCCTAAAATAGCATTGTCCACTGCTGTCTCTAGTGACATTGCAGCATGATCACCCTCATCTTTTAGCTCATTTCTTCTCATCTCATTCATCTCGATTGAGGTTGTACTTAAATTGGTCTCGATTTTTAGTTTTCTCTCTTCTAATGCTGTTTTAAAAAATTTTAATTCTGTTGTATTTAACATTTATATTCTCCTAAATTATTTGTGATATGGATGGTTATTCAAAATAGTTAACCCTCGAAAAATCTGTTCCATAAGCACCACTTTTGCCAGTTTATGTGACAACGTTATTTTACCTAAAGAAATGTCATTATTACATAATGTTAAAAAATCGCTCTCAAGCCCATAAGCTCCACCAATAAAGAAGTTAACCACCCCTCTATCCTTAAGTAAATTTGAAAATTTGAAACTATCTACCTCTTTACTCTCTGGATTAAGAGCAATATTATAACCATTACTCAAATACTTTTCTAAAGCTATAGTATATGATTTTTGTGAAGCTTCCGTGGAAATATCATGTGCCTTAGTAATCTCTTTTGTAAAAATTTCAAATACTTCCACTTTTGCAAAAGGTTTAGAAATTTTTATATAATGTTCAATTAAGGGAGCATAAAGTTTATCTTTTGATTTTTTATCGATAATATAAATATTAATTTTCATACAAGTCACTTCCTATTACTTTATATGTTATTTGTTTCGCAAATTTATCTGTTAACTTTACACCACCAATTAACCCTACAGAATGTTTAGAGAGCTTTGCCAACTCCAAGGCTTTAGAACCTAAAACTTTAGCATCTGACTTTGTTTGTGTCCCTCTATATGCACCCAAACCTATATAATCTAAATTAAGTTGATTTGCTTCTAATATTTCCTCTTTATTATGGGTAGAAAGTCCTACAAGTTTAGAGCCTATTTTTTTTCGGATATATTTTACAGCTAAAGCCAAATCATCATCATATTGCCGTATATCTTCTTGACCCACATGTAAACCATCAGCATAATCAATTAACTCAATACAATCATTAATAATTAGTTTACCGTGATAGAATTGACGGATTAAAAGCAAATCCTCTTTTTTTTCAGAAAGAGAACCTATTTTATTTCGATATTGAGCAATGGGAATATTTAAACGTTGAATTTTTTGAGAAAACTCTTTTATAGAAAGACCCCTAAAGACAAGTCCTTCTTTATCTATCAATGCGTAAATCATAACTATTTAGCGTTTACTACCTTTGGATTATCTTCCAAAAAAAGTTTTAAAAGTCCAGAAATTGTATCTTTCATATCATTTCTATCAACAATCATATCTATTAGACCATGTTCAAGTAAAAACTCTGAACGTTGGAATCCTTCAGGTAAATCAACACCAACAGTTTGTTTAATAACCCTCTGTCCTGCAAATCCAATCAATGCACCTGGTTCAGCAATAATAATATCACCTAACATAGCAAAAGAGGCAGAAACCCCTCCCATTGTTGGGTCGGTTAGTAAAGAGATAAAAGGTAAACCTTGTAGATGTAAGCGATTTAAAGCTGCTGAAGTTTTACTCATTTGAAGCAATGAAAAAGTACTCTCTTGCATTCTTGCTCCACCCGAAGCAGAAATAATAATAAATCCACATTTCTTTTCAATGGCACGGTTAATAGAACGTACAATCTTTTCACCTTCAACTGAACCCAAACTACCACCCATAAAAGAGAAGTCAAAAATCACAAGTTCTGCTTCGATACCGTTAATTGTACAAGAACCACTCACAACAGATGATGTTTTTCCTGTTTTTGCTTTGGCTTCATCAAGACGTTTTTTATAAGATTTTTTATCTATAAACTTTAGTGGATCAATAGGAGCTAAAGAAGCATCAAATTCAACAAAGCTACCTTCATCACAAAGAACCTCTTCACGTTTTTTTGCGTTTATTCTAAAATGATGATTACATTTAGGACAGACATTACATTTAGAATCAACTTCCTTATAATACATTAAGGCCAAACATTTTGGACACTTAATCCAATTGCTTTTTTCATCTTTTGTACTATCACTGCTCATCATACTAGAGAAAAGATTTGCAAAGTTCATTTTACACGCTCCGATTTTTTTAATTGGAAGCATAATACCATAATAGGTATCAAAAATTACTAAGTTAAACTATTAATTGGGAGATAAGATTAAATTTAAATTATAGAAGATAGCAAGAAAACAGATAGTAACAACTATACTATTTTTAAGAACATGGTGAACAAAGTGTCCACCATATACTTTAATTAAGCTAAAAGTTTACTCACAATAGCTTTTGCAGCTTCACGACCATCAAGTGCAGCTGTTACAACAAGGTCAGCCCCTCTATGACAATCACCACCAGCATAGATACCTGATTTGGAGGTTTCATAGTTCTCATTCACTACAATACCATCCCATCGGTCAAGCTCTATCCCATTGTCAGCCAAGAATGGGTATTTAACAGGGGCAAAACCTAAAGCAAAAATAACTACATCAGCCTCTACTCTAAACTCTGTCCCCGCTACCTCTTGAACCCTCTGTCTACCACTCTCATCAGGTTCACCAAGTTCAGTTTTAATCATATCAATACCAATAACATTACCCTCTCTATCAAGAGCTACAGATTTTGGAGATGCATAAAATTCAAAATCTACACCCTCCTCTTTTGCATTAATATACTCTTTTTTAGATCCGGGCATGTTGTTGGCATCTCTTCGGTAAAGACACTCTACTGAACGTGCTTTTTCTCTAAGTGAGGTACGAACACAATCCATGGCAGTATCACCACCACCAACAACAACCACTTTTTTATCTTTTACATTGATGGACTCATCATAAGATTCACCAAAAAGTTTCTTTTGAATATTGGTTAAAAACTCCATTGCCAAGTAAGATTCTTTTGCATCAGCACCAGCGATGGTTGAAGCTCTACCCTGAGTCGCACCCACACCGATAAACACAGCATCAAACTTTTCTTGAAGTTCATCAAAACTTACATCTTTTCCAACTTCTGTCTCTTGGTGAAAAATAGCCCCTGCTTCTTTAAGTAAATCTACCCTTCTCTCGATTACCGATTTATCCAGTTTAAAACCAGGAATTCCATAAGTAAGAAGTCCCCCTGCTCTAACTTGCTTGTCATAAATCTCTACATTGATACCTTCACGAAGTAAAAAAGTAGCAGCTGAAAGACCAGCAGGACCCGCACCCACAATGGCTACTTTTTTGTCGGTCATCTTATCAGCAAATTTTGGTTTCATCCCTTGTTTGAAACCCTCTTCGGTAATAAAAGTTTCAATAGAACCGATAGTAATTGCACCATGACCATCATTTAACGTACAGTCACCCTCACAAAGTCTGTCATGAGGACAAATTTTTCCCAACACTTCAGGGAAAGGGGAAGGTTGATTTGAAAGAGCAAAAGCCAATTCTAAATCTTTACCTGCTGTAGACTTTAGCCACTGAGGGATAAGGTTATGGAGTGGACATTTGTTGTGACAATATGGGTCACCACACTGAATACAACGTTCAGACTGTTCAGCAGCCTTATTGACAGGAAATACTTCATAAATCTCTTTAAAATCTTTAACTCTTTCTCCACCTGAACGTTTTTTAGCGTCGATTCGCTCTAAATCAAAAAACTTTAACATCTTATTCGCCCTCCTCTATTTTTAACGGTCTACTCATCATATCTTTTGGTCTTACTATCCAGAAGTTTCTAATCTCTACTCTAAAGTTATCTAAAATATCTTTAGCTTTAGCACTGTTTGTCTCTTTGTAGTAATCTTTTAATAACTTTTTCAAGTAGTAACGCTCGGTATCAGTATCATCGGTATCTATTCTTCTAGCTTCAACCAATTCTGGGTTAATTTTTTCTATAAACTCATGCTCTGTATCGTAAACAAATGCAACACCACCTGTCATACCAGCACCAAAGTTCATCCCTGTTTTACCAAGAATAATAACAACACCACCCGTCATGTATTCACAAGGGTGATCCCCTGTCCCTTCAACAATGGCTGTACAACCAGAGTTACGAACAGCAAAACGCTCACCCACTTGACCTGTAACATAAAGCTTACCACCAGTTGCACCATAAAGACAAGTATTACCTGCCAATGAATACTTTTCACCAGCCAGTTCATTCGTGATGACAATACGTCCACCACTCATCCCTTTACCCACATAATCGTTACCAGCACCATTAACATAGATACTGACACCATTACTTAAAAATGCTCCTAGTGACTGACCAGCCGTTCCTGTTAGGTTCAATCTAATGGCACATTCAGGAAGACCTTTATCTCCATAGTACTGAGCAATTTCACCTGATATTCTCGTACCAAAACTTCTGTTTAAGTTAGAAATCTTTTTGTTTAATACAATAGAATCATTAGGATTCTTAATCGTTGGCATCACCTCTTTAACAATCTCTTGTTCAAACTCATTTTTGTCGTAAGGTTCATTGAACTCTACATTGTTTGTGTTATCACCTTCAAGGTCTACCAGTAAACTTTCAAAGTCAAATTTCTTAGCAAACTCATCGTCTATCACTTTAAGAAGATGGGTTTGACCAATAATCTCTTCCATAGAGTTGTACCCAAGTTCAGCAAGAATCTCACGGACATCATCGGCAAGAAGTGTAAAGTAGTTGATAAGTCTTTCAACTGTACCTTCATAGTAATCTCTAAGCTTCTCCTCTTGGGTTGCAATACCTACAGAACATCGGTTCAAGTGACAAATTCTTAAGATTTTACAACCAAGAATTGTTAATGCACCTGTACCAAAGGCATAAGACTCAGCACCTAAAATAGCTGCTTTAACAACATCAAGACCTGTTTTTAAACCACCATCGGTTTCAACTTTAACTTGACCTCTAAGTCCATTGGCTTTTAGTGCATTATGTGCTTCTATCAGTCCAAGTTCCCATGGGTTACCTGCAAATTTAATTGAGCCAAGTTGTGCAGCACCTGTACCACCATCAGCACCTGAGATAATAATTTTATCAGCATACGCTTTAGCAACACCAGCTGCAATAGTTCCAACACCGATGGTTGAAACCAATTTAACAGCCACTTGTGCTTTAGGGTTTATCTGTTTCATATCGTAGATAAGTTGTGCCAAATCTTCAATAGAATAAATATCATGATGTGGAGGAGGTGAAATCAGTGTCACCCCAGGGGTTGTGTGTCTTAAACGACCAATAAGCTTGGTAACTTTATGCCCTGGAAGCTGTCCACCTTCACCTGGTTTTGCACCCTGTGCCACTTTAATTTGTAACTCATCTGCTGAACGTAAATAAGCAGGTGTTACCCCAAACCGTCCAGAAGCAATCTGTTTAATTCTAGAGTTTTTAATTGTCCCAAAACGGATAGAATCTTCCCCACCCTCACCAGAGTTACTCATACCACCAATGGTATTCATGGCTTCAGCCATACACTCATGTGCTTCAGGGGAGATAGACCCAAGAGACATCGCAGCTGTTGCAAAACGTTTAAAGATTTTCTCTTTAGATTCAACCTCATCAATAGAGATAGATTCTTTTTTAGAGTTAAATTCAAAATAATCACGAATGTACTTTTTATCTCTTTTATTAATAATATTTTTTAACGCTTCAAAATCTTTTTTCTTACCAGATTTTGATGCTTGGTGAATTGCATGTACCGTTGAAGGAGCATAATCATGATACTCTTCCCCATCCAAGTACTTGTAATAACCACCAATATTCAATGGATATAAAGAGTTTCCTCTATTATACGCATGGGCATGGTATTTTGTTAAACGCTCTTCAATGTCAGCATAAGTAAGACCTCTAATTAGTCCTCTTGCTCCATGGAAACACTCATCAACAATATCACCACTCAAACCAAGAACATCAAACAATGCTGAGTTTCTATAACTCGCCATTGTTGCAATTCCCATTTTTGACATAATCTTCATAAGACCACCATTTAAAGCAGCTCTTATTTTTTTAATAGATTCAGTCAAGTCTATCTCAGGATCATCTTTTCTAACAATCGTTGCAATGGTTGAGAAAAGAAGATAAGGATAGATAGCTGTCGCACCAAATCCTAACATTAACGCAGCCATATGTGCATCATAAACTTCACCTGTTACAGTAACAATGCTGACCAAATGACGTAATTTCTTTTGTAAAAGAACCTTATTTAAACGTCCAACAAGCATCGCCATCGGTATAGATTTATTCTCTGCATTTACAGCTCTATCATCAAGTAAAATGGTTCGAATACCCTCATTTTCAACTTCTGAAGTGATGGTGGTAACCAAAGCTTCTAGTGAAGTTTTTAAATCTGTTGTAAATGTAGTATCATAACTTTTAGCTTTATATGATGCTTCAAACCGTGGACTACGCTCATCACCATACTCTAGCAATACATCTATTTTCTCTTTAGAAAGAATTGGTGAACCAGCTTTTAAACGATGTGTATGGTGTGCTCCATCTTCAAGTATGTTTCGTGTTTCCCCAAAACCAGTATTTAAACTCATCACCACTTTTTCACGAATCGGGTCAATCGGTGGGTTGGTTACCTGTGCAAATTTCTGTTTAAAAAAGTCTGAAAAGTTTCTCTGCTTAGAAGAAAAGGCTGCCAATGGAGTATCATCTCCCATTGAACCTGTTGCCTCTTTTCCATCTTTTAACATCGGCTCTATAATCTGGTCAATCACCTCATGAGTGATGTTAAAGTAACGCTGTTTAGACTCTAAATCTTCTTTTTTTATCTCATCAATGGTGGTTACAATAGAATCAACTTGCTCTTGAAGATAAATCATGTTTTCACTTAACCAGTCATTGTATGGTTCTTTACTTTTTAAATAGTTGTTGATATCTTCATTTTTAAGCACTTTTCCAGACTTCAAATCAAGCCCCATCATCTCACCAGACTGAAGACGACCTCTTTCAAGCATGTTTGATGCTGGAATATCCAGTACCCCATACTCTGAAGTGATTAAAAGTTTTTTATCTTTTGTGATGATATATTTTGAAGGTCTCAGTCCATTTCTATCAATCACACAACCGATAAATCGTCCATCGGTCATACTCACAGCTGCTGGACCATCCCATGGTTCAAAACAAGTTGAACGATACTCATAGAACGCTCTAAGCTCTGGGTCCATGTGTGGTGCATTTTGCCAAGGTGCTGGAAGTAAAGAACGGGCTGTTTTAAAGAAGTCTACCCCATTGACTTGTAAAAATTCAAAGAAGTTATCCAATGAAGCTGAATCACTCATCCCATCTTGGATAATAATTCTTAAGATTCTGTCCAATTCTGGTTTGGTGAAAACTTCTGAAGTGATTGCTCCTGCTTTTGCCATCACATTAAATCGGTTAGCTTCTACAGAATTGATTTCCCCATTGTGTGCAATGTTTCTAAACGGCTGTGCCAATTTCCACTGAGGTAGTGTATTGGTTGAGAAACGTTGATGGAAAAGACAAAAAGAGATTTTAAAATCTTTATTTTGTAAATCTTTGTAAAACTCTTTAATATGGGTTGGCATCACCAACCCTTTGTAAGAGATAGTGTTTGTAGAGAATGATGGAATATAAAAATCTGCATTATCTTTCAATTTAAACTCTGTCTCTTTACGTGTTAAATAAATTAATGCTTCAAATCTTGAAAATGACATAATAGAGTCAGGTGCAACAAATACTTGTGTGATGGCAGGTAAAGCATTAAGTGCATACTCTCCCAAAGCATTTGTATCTATAGGCACATCACGTGTCATAATGATGGTTAAATCATTACGTTTACAATATTTCTCAAAGACATCAAGTTCTGATGAATTTGTTGAGAATATCATTGCGACTGCATACTGCTTTGGTAAAACAATCCCCTGTTTTTTCGCTTCTTTTACCATAAAAGATTTTGGCATAGAGAGAAGGAGTCCTGAACCGTCCCCACTCTTACCATCTGCTGCAACGGCTCCACGGTGCATCATTCTTGAAAGTGATGTGATAGCATCTTCTAAGTTTTTATGTGAAGGTTTATTGTCAATAGAAGCCAATAATCCAAATCCACAGTTATCTTTAAACGACGTAAAGAGATCTTGCATAAGCCAACCTTTAATTAATATTTGTTAGGGTTTCTAAAAAATATTTTCCCCAAATAGGGTTGATAATAGCCAAAAGATGTTTAAAAATAGGTAGAGAAAATGCGTGGTTTTATAATTAATATAAGAAAAGCGAAAAATGAAGATGTTGTTGTTACCGTTCTTACCAATGATAGTATAAAAAGCTATTGGAGATTCTTTGGAGCAAGGCACTCCATCCTACAAATAGGCAATTTAGTAGACTTTGAAGTCAAAGAATCACAAAAAAATTTCATGCCTCAAATGCGTAGTTTATCCCAAATCTCTTTTCCTTGGCTCTTCTCTAGCAACCATCTACTGGTCTGGCAAAACTTTATAAAACTCTTTGACCCTCATTTTAAAGAGACCACAGAGATAGAAAGCTTTTATTTTGATTTACTATTAAAAATTGCAAGACGTTGGAACAAACAAAATCCAAAACGTTTAGCCATAGAGGCTTACATAGAGTTATTAGCCTATGAGGGGAGACTCCATGACCATGGTTTTTGCCATATTTGCGAAGAAGTTTTAGATGATAAGATAGGATTAATGCGTGCTTTTCTACCTACCCATCCACACTGTATTTATGCTACTCCTTTAGAAAAGAAATCTATCTTTGCACTATTTAATACAAAAAGCACAATAATGATGAATGATAAAATAATATTAGAACTTTTTAACATATTACTAAAAGGACTATAGTGTATAATAAACCTGCATTGTAAAGTACATTATTAAGAATATATAATTATAAACATAAAAAAATATAAATTAATTTAATATTCAATTAATTTAATATATAATATAATCATACGCATTTTGAATTAAAATTTAAGGAGAAAAAATGAAATTAAAATATTCATCACTATTATTAGGGTTACTTTTACCAATAACGTATGCAACTGCTGAGGTATCACTTATTCCACCTGATGCAAAAGCTGGAGAGTGTTATGCTAAAGTTGTTATACCTGCTAAATATAAAACGGTAGAAGAGAGAGTTCTTGTTCAAGAAGCATCTAATAAAATTTCAATTACACCAGCAAAATATGAGTGGATTGACCAAAAAATTGAAGTGACACCTGCAAGTAAAAAGCTAATTACTATTCCTGCTACCTACAAAAAAGTAATTGAAACCATTGAAGTGAAACCAGCTACACGTTCATGGCACACAAGTTTAAAGCGTCACTCTGCACCTGTAAGTAAAGAGATTTTGGTTGCTGCAAAACTTAAAGGTGTTGACTTAGATAGTACAACTCCAGGGAGTTGTTTTAAAGAATACTTTATGCCTGAAACATATAAAACCGTTACAGAAGAGATTGTAGTACAAGAAGCCACAGAGAAAAAAGAGATTATACCTGCTAAATATGAGATGGTTGAAAAAACCATTGAGATTAAACCAGCCTCTAAAAAAACCATTACTGTTCCTGCAACTTATGAATTTAAAGAAGAGAGAGTTCTTGTTGAAAAAGAGAAAACTGTTTGGAAAAAAGGTGTAAACCCTGCAACAAAACTAGATGGTGCTACAGGTGAAATTATGTGTTTGGTTAAAGTACCAGCTAAATACAAAGTTATCAAGAAAAAAGTGGTTAAAACTCCTGCAACAACAAAAGTAATTGAAATTCCAGCTGTTTCAAAAACAATAAAAATTAAAAAACTTGTTTCTGCAGCAGAAACAAAAACAATTACTATCCCTGAAGTTAAAAGAACCATTGAGAAAAAAGTTCTTGATACCAAATCAGAATTCTCATGGATTAAAGTTGGAGACCGTGTAGATAGAGGTTGGAGTTATACAGGACATAGAATTTGTCTATTAGAATCACCTGCTCTTAACAAAAAAATTACAAAAACTGTACTTGAAACTCCTGCTTCTACAAAAGAGATTGCGATTGCCCCTACATTTAAAACTGTAAAAATCAAAAAACTTGTTGAAGAAGCACAAGAGGTTAAAACTCCTATCGAAGCAGTATATAAAATGCTTGCGAAAAAAGAGAAAGTATCAGAAGCTCATCAAAGTTGGGAAAGAATCCTTTGTCAAACAAACATGAACAAAGATGTTATTTTAAAAATTCAAAAAGCTCTTTTAGCTAAAGAGTACAGACCAGGTAAAATTGATGGTGTTCTAGGTAGAGATACCAGAGTAGCACTTGATAAATACCAAAGAGATAACTCATTAGCAACAGGTGGTATCACCTATGAAACATTAAACTCTCTTAACGTAGAGCTTTAATTATCTCCTTTTTATTCCCATCTTTTTGATGGGAATAATTTCTTTCTTTATTTTTTATCGGCTGAAGCCAACCCTACAATTTCTTAAATTTATATACACTCTATCAACCCACTGCTTGAAATCCTGCAATAACATAGGCGATTGAAGCCAATACTGTAGCAAATAAAGCATACGGCATTTGCGTTCTTACATGCTCTATATGGTCACAACCACTTGCCATGGAACTTATAATGGTTGTATCAGAAATGGGTGAAACATGGTCACCAAAAATACCTCCTGAAATCACAGCACCTATCATTAAGGGGATTGGCAAAGCAAAAGTTGCACCCAAACCTAACGCAATAGGCATCATAATAGAAAATGTTCCCCAGCTTGTTCCTGTAGAAAAGGCTGTTAACGAAGCCACTAAAAAAACCAATAAAGGTAAATATGCCACAGAAACATCTGATGTTTTCATAACTTCTGCAATATAATTGGCTGTCCCTAAATCTTTAATAACACTCCCAATAAGAAAAGCTAAAAGTAAAATCAGCCCTATCGGAATCATATCTGCTATCCCCTCGTATAAAGCATCGAAATATTCTTTATGTTTCAGATACCCTTTTGATAAATAATAGATATAGGTAAATATTAAAGTAGAAATCACTGCATAAAAAACAGAAGTAGAACCACTACCCTTTAAGATATCACCCTCACCTGTATAGTACAAAGAGAGAGGAACCATCAAAACCAAAACCACTAAAGGCAAAACCATTGCCCAAGGGGAGGCATTTTCATTCTCCTCTTTTTTTAGAGAAAAGTCTACTTTTACAGGTTTAGCTCTCCCCATTGAACCCCAATTGATATTGAACAATATCATAAAAAAAACCATCACAAGGGTAATAAGGGAATAAAAATTATAAAGTATAGATTCAATCAGTAAAGAGATTCCATCACCTTCTATCACCTTGTCATTAATAGCTGTGACAATTAAGCCTAAAAGCAAAGCACCCCAAGCATTAAAAGGGATAAGTGAACAGACAGGTGCTGAGGTGGAATCACAAACATACGCCAATTTTTCACGACTCACCCCATGTTTATCACAAAGGGGTCTAGCCACTGTCCCTGCAACCAACGCTGTAATGGAAGATTCTATAAAAATAATAATCCCTAAAAAGTAAGCCAAAAACAATGCTCCTCTTGGGGAATCTATACTTTGTTGTTTTTCACTTAAATAGTTTACAAAGCTTTCTACAGCACCTGATTTTGTGAGTAATTTTATAATCGACCCCACCAAAAGAGCAAACAAAATGGTCTTGGTTATCCAACCCTCTGCAAATAGTCCTATAAACCCATCAAGAAGAGCTATAAAAGCGACAAAAGGGTTAAAGCCATGTATCACCAGCTCACCTAAAAAAATACCTGACAAAAGAGATACCACAACATCTTTTGTTATAATTGCCATGATGATGATAAAGAGTGGTATTAAGACGGAGAAGACTCCTAAATTTTCCATGATTTTTCCTCATTATTTATTTAATTTAACCATTAGGAATTATAACATTATGAAAACATTATCTATATTAACATTAACCATAACACTTTTTACAGCCTGTCAAAGTAATCCAACAACATCTACCCAACCCAAAGTAGACGTAGAAATTCCCAAAGAAAATCTTTTACAACTCAACAATCCAAATATTACACTCCCAACTGACTCATCACAACTTCTTTTTGTGACCACCAAAGACTGGAATACAAAAGAGGGAAAACTACAACGCTATGAACGTGTAGCATCAAATGACAAACGTTGGGTAAAGATAGGAGAATCTATTGATATTATTTTAGGACGTAATGGTTTGGGCTGGGGAAAAGGTCTCCATAAAACACCTAAAAATGCAAAATACATAAAAAAAGAGGGGGATGGGAAAGCTCCTGCTGGTCTTTTTAGATTAGGAAATGGTTTTGGCTACAATGATTTTGCAATAGATTTTCCATACAGTACCTATAAAAGAACCGATCACTGTGTCGATGATAGCAAATCAAAATGGTACAACAAAATTATAGACAGTACAAAAGTTAAGAAAGATTATAAAAGTTTTGAACATATGAAGTTGAAGAATCATCTTTATAAATATGGGATTACAGTCAATCACAACCCTAAACAAATAGCAAACGCTGGATCGTGTATTTTTATCCACATACGAAGTGAAAATGGTAAAGGTACAGCTGGATGTACAGCTATGAAAGAAAAAGAAATCATCACCATACTTAAGTGGTTGAAAAAAGAACAACATCCCTTACTGTTACAATTACCAAAACAAGAAATTTCTAATATTAATTTTTAATTTTTTATTTAAGCAAACCTATTTGACGTAAAAAAGGTTTTGCATCTAATGACTTTTCAGCCAATTTATTAATCATTTTATCAAAGCTATTGTCATTAGAAATCCATTCAGATAAATGCTCATTACAATACTTTTTTTCGCCCGAAGTAAAACCTTTATAATCAGTAAGTGCATTTTGAATAATATCTACATTATTGAGTTCCATACTATGTCCCATCTATATACCCTTTTAATTTATTTAATATCGCGATAAATTTATTCTAGCCAATAACAACTATGATACAAATATAATAATTATACTAATAAATTTATTTAAATAATATTTAAATAAATAAAAATAGTTTAAAACATTTTTAAATCATATAGATATTAAATAATATCAATTATGGTTAGAATTTATCTCAACAACGATAAATCAATACTATTTATAGATCTACACCGTCCCAAAACTCATCAAAGTCAAGATTTGTCATAGCATTTTCATCATTTTCATTCTTACTTAATAATTTTTCATTTTCCACTTTAAAATAAAGCTCCAATGCTTCATCTAAAATAGTGTTAATATCTTTTTTTAAAATTTCACTATAAAGCTCTAAGCTTTCTAATTTATCATGTTTTAGTTCAAATTTTATCTCTTTTTTCATCTCTTATCCTTTACTATATAAGTATTTATTATATTTAATTTTTTCATTCAAATAGATAAATAAGCTCTGGAAACATAACTATTATGAGTAATGCCAACAATTGTAAACCTATAAATGGGATAACCCCTCTATAAATTTGCCCTGTTGTTACTGAGTTTCCAGCTGCCCCTTTTAGATAAAAAAGTGCAAAACCAAAAGGTGGGGTCAAAAAGGAAGCTTGTAAATTTAACGCTATCAAAATGGCAAACCAAATAGGGTCAATTCCAAACGAATGGGCGATGGGTACTAAAATAGGCACAACCACAAAAGCTATCTCTATAAAGTCAATAAAGAACCCAAGGAGAAAAATAACCAACATACTTATAAGTATAAATGTCCACTTGTCCCCTACTTCATCTCTAAAAAACTCCATCGCCATAACGTCGCCACCCAGTTCGTTAAAAACCAAAGAAAATGCCGTTGCTCCGATAAGAATCATAAATATCATAGAGGTCAATTTTACCGACTCCAAAGAAGCATAACGTAAAAGTTCAAATGAAAATCGATGTTTAAACCCTGCCAAAAGCAAAGCCCCTATCACCCCAATCGCTGCCGACTCGGTAGGACTTGCAATCCCAGCAAAAATAGAACCCAACACCGCCACAATAAGTAAAAGAGGTGGAGTAATCACTTTTAATGCCTCTTTTACAACTTTTCCATAAGGTTCATCATTAGGAATTGCAGGGGCAACAGCTTTGTTAAAGTAAGCATAAATCAATATGTAGATAATGTAAAGAAGTATCAGTAAAAGCCCTGGAACAACCGATGCTTTAAACAAGTCCCCCACAGAAAGGTGCATTTGATCACCCAAAACAATCAACACAATAGAAGGGGGGATAATCTGACCCAAAGTCCCTGAAGCAGCGATAGAACCAGTAGCTAATTCAGGTGAGTAGTTGTGTTTCAACATTAAAGGCAAAGCAATCAGCGACATCATCACCACCGATGCCCCTACGATTCCTGTACTCGCTGCCAAAATAGCTCCAACAACAACCACAGAAATAGCCAAACCACCACGAATACCTCCAAAAAGTTTCCCCATAGAGAGCAATAAGTCTTCGGCAACTTTTGATTTTTCTAAAATAAGCCCCATCAAAATAAACAATGGCACAGACATCAAAGTAATATTCCCCATGATTCCATAAACACGATATGGCAACATCTCTAAAACATTCATCCCCAATTCATCTGAAATCAACGCAAAGAAAAGAGCCACCCCTGCAAAAACAAAAGCAACTTGGAAGCCACTCAAAAGTAAGAAAAGTGTCAAAATAAACATCAACCATAAAGGGTCAATCCAAAAAGCCAAGTCCAAGGTGGAAAAAGTCAAAAAAATAACCACAGCCCCAAGAACAAGAAAAAAATTCTTTTTAGATTCTAATTTAGCAAACGCCTTTATGGTTTCAGAAACAGCTTGAAGCACCAACAAAATAAACGCAACAAACAATACAGCTTTGATTACAAAACGGTAAGCCAATCCCCCAGGATCAGATGAAACCTCATTTTGAACATAAGACTGAACCATCATCTCATACGTTCCATTTAAAAAGAACAATGAAAAAGGAATCAGTAAAAATAGCATAGAAAATATCTGCACCATCGCTTTTGTTTCAGTAGAATAATGGCTAAACAAAATATCAACCCGAACATGTTTATCATGTTTCAAAGCATAAGAGAGACCAAAAAGAAAAATAATATCAAAAAGATGCCACTCCAATTCCTGCAAGGCAATAGACCCCCCTGAAAAAAAGTAACGCATCAAAGCATCATAGCCGATAAGTACAGCCAAAAGAATGGCAAGAACAGCTGTTAAAAATCCTATTTTTTTTGTAAAAGTGTCGATAAAATAACTCATGAGGTTTCCTTAAAGTGTATTATAGTGGGAGATTCGTAGGGTGCTGTTTCCAACGCACCACAAAATAAAATTGGCAAAAAATAGAGCTTCGCCGAAAGGCTTTTAATATTCAAAAATCCGTAGGGGGCGATTGCCATCGCACCAATATTTGGCATATAATAAAACCAAGATTTCATTTGAAATATAAGGTTTATAATGGTGTGATAGCAATCACCCCCTACAGGGCTTCGCCCTTGTTCCCAACGTCCTCGTTGGGAATATCTATTGGAGTTTTTATCCATTATTTATTTGTTCCATAATTCCATTTTATATTGTAGAGTTCTATTTCACTACCATATTGCATGTTTTTTAAATTATTCACTATTGATTTTTCCCTTTTTCAATCTTAAATACTTTTAAGCCTTTCGGCGAAACTCTATTTTATGCCTATTGGGTTTCGTGGTGCATTGTCCCAAGGGATACATTCAATAAAAACAGCACCCTACTCATTTTGTGAATTATACCATTTATCTCAAAACAACCCCATACTTTTTCTTATACCCTCTTTTTATCTTCTGAGCCAACTGGTGAACAGCCATTGCGTAGTAAACACTGTGGTTGTAACGGGTAATGACGTAAAAGTTTGTTGCACCAAACCATAGCTCATCGAAACGGTATCGTTCTAGTTTTAGGAGACGTACAGGTTCTTTGTATGACCATTTGTACATGGTTTTTAAATTGTTCAGTTCTGATTGTGGGTATTTGTACTTATAACCTGTTTTTTTACCACTGTATCGTTCCCCTTTAAAATCTACCCTTTCAGCGACGGGTTCCCATTTTTTCCAACCGTTTTTTTGTAAATAGTTTGCAACACTTGCGATGGCATCAGGGACTTGTTGCATCGTTTTTTTACCATCACCATTGTAATCAACAGCAAAGTGTTTGTAGCTACTTGGCATAAACTGCCCCAAGCCAATTGCTCCTGCGTAAGAGCCTTTTACATTTTTAGGGTTTACTTTGTTGGCTTTTGTAAATGCTAAAAAACTCTCTAACTCTTTTTTAAAAAAAGAATTTCGTCTGTTTTTTTCAAATGCCAAAGTGGCTAAAACATCCAAAACAGGGTAGTCACCCCGTTTAACACCGTAACGACTCTCCACCCCAATAATCGCTGTGACATATTCAGGGGGAACACCATACTTTTTATAAACATTTTGAAAAACATCTTTATGTTTATACATAAAAGCAATCCCCAAATCTATTTTTTCACTGGAAAAAAGATTTTTTTCATAACGTGTCCAACTACCATATTTGGGGAAAACCTTTTTTTTCTGACCCACAACAACTTTTGGTTTATCTCTGAATTTTGAATTATAAATACCCAATGAACGTTTTTGAAACGTGATATTTTGAAAAAGTTTATTGAGCTTCCAACGGCTACAACCATGTTGTTTTACCATCTTTTCAATAAATACTTTCACCTCTTTTTGTTTGGAATAATCTTTTGAATAAAGGGTTACACTAAAAAGCATAACCATCAAGGTTATTTTTAAATATTTCATAAATTAAGAAGCCCCTATACTTCTGTTTTGATAATGTAGGGTATGGCTTCAGCCTACCGTTTCAATCAAATTCATATTCAATTTGACGGTAGGCTAAAGCCGTACCCTACGGTTATTTCATAGCCTACAGTTTTTTACTATATAAAGCTTGGTGCATCGTTTGCAAATAGTATCAAATCTCCTGATCTTGTCTGCTCTATTAACATCTCTTGCATTTTATCTTTACTCTCTAGTTTTACCAGTTTACTCTCCTCTACATTTTCCTGAAAAATTTTATAGTTTAAGTCACCTGTTAACACAACCACATCAAAAACCTCATCGGCTCTTTTGGCTACTTGAATGTTGAACTCATCGTCTACCTCTACCAACCCTGGGGTGATGAGAACTTTACGTCCCTTATAGGTTGAAGCCAAGTTAAACCCTTCTAACATACCATCAATATTACCGTTAAAAGAATCATCAATAATAAGCTTTCCACCTGCATCCATCCGTTGTAGTCTATGAGGTGTTGGCTCTAAACTTGCCAACTGTTTTACAATACTTTCCTCATCGACATCTAAAGCTCTTGCCACTTTAATCGCTACTGCAATATTCATGGCATTGAACGAACCTAAAATGTTGGCATGGTAGTCTTTGTTTTCCATCTCAAAATCAAGCCCATCCAATGTAGCTCGTATGTTTGAGATATCTTTTCCAAAAGTATGCACTATTTTCTCTGGTTTCACCATCGCTGAGTCATGAACCCATGCCTCTTTTAATCTACTCGAAGATAAAATCTCCATTTTGGTATTTCGTATGTTTTCAAGTGAACCGAAGTACTCAATATGGGCTGGACCTATTTTTCCAACCACTGCCAAATGAGGATTAACAAATTTCGATATTTCAGCAATATCCCCTGCTCCTCTTGCTCCCATCTCAACCACATAAACTTCTGTGTCAGAGGGTAAGTCTTCGTTAATATCTTTTAATACACCCCCAAAGGTATTCACTGAACGTGGTGTGGCATAAACATTATATTTAGCAGAAAGTATGTGTGCTATGTAGTTTTTGATACTTGTTTTACCATAGGAAGCAGTCACACCAATTACCACCATGTTTGGCATAGCGTCTATTTTCTTTTCAGCCTTTTTTTGAAAACCTAAAAAGAGCATCTTTTCCATCATCGCTGAGGTCAAGTACGCCAACAAAAGAGGTATCAAGACCAATAAAATTTCAAAATGGATAATGTATTTCATCATCACCAAAAAAAGTGTAAAGAAAACCAAGGAGGCAAAGAAACGTTTAACACGACCTGTAAAAACCAACGGTTTGTCTTGCTCTTTTCTCCACATATATAATGCACCTATATAAACCAGCGTCACAACCATACTAAAGTTGGTATATTTACTGGCAAAAAAGTAAGCTAAAAGTGGTACTAAAAAGTAAACCAAATGCCACCATGTTTTGGTATGATGAAAAATGACCCTTTCTACTTTATACGAATACCACTGCATGTTGGTCATAAAGTAGTAACCCAATGCCAAAACAAAAAGTACATTACTCAATATATTTATCATTTCCATTTTTATCCTTTAATATCTTCTGTTATTTCATTGGCTATAAACTTTGCATGTTTCAAAAAGAAAAAGTGGTCACCCTCTAAAGGGTAAAACTTACTATTTTCTATGAGACCTGCTATTTTTTCACCTGTGTAGAGGGGAGTTGCTGTGTCGTCGATTCCCCAAAAACATAAAGCCCTACTTTTTGACTTGGCAAACTCTGATTCAAAATCTTCATCAACCACATTTTTAAATGTTTCATACATCTCATGACTCATATCTTTTGCATCAGGAGCGATAAAAAGTTCCCGTATTTTAGCAAAGCCAAGAGGTTTTAGAAGTTTAAAAGTAGCGATTTTTATTTTAATAGACCAAGGCTTAACGGTAACAACACCTGCCGATGAAAGGAGAACCAAATGGGGAATGTTTAATAACGTTGCAACTTTTCCACCAAAAGAGTGACCCATCACAATGCTAGGTTTTAAGTCTAATGTTTCCAAGAAGAGTTGAACAATGTCTCCATAATCTTTTGTGGTTAAAATCATCTCGTTTGAACTTGCACCAAAGCCTGGCATGTCCAAATAGATATGTTTATAAGAGGAAAGCTCTTTTCCAAAAGCTTGTTTCATAATCTCTTTATTACTCCCCCAACCATGAAGAATCAAAAGTGATTCCTCAGCAGAGGGATTTAACATCTCATAACTTAGTTTAAATATCTTTTCTTTGTATTTTATCTCTTTTACTGCCATCAATATCACTTTATTTTTAATAAGGTGTATTTTAGCACAAATCATTCATAATCGGGGTGATTTTCAAAGGTTTTGTATTGTTCTATCTGTAATCGTTCACTTTTAATCTCATCTGATTTCTCTAAATACTTTGTTAATAACTTATAACGTTTAAGTGCAGGAAAAAAATCTTTCTCTTTAGGAACATAGCGTGTAAAAAGTCGTTCAATCAAAATATCTTTAGACAACATAGAGAGTAAATAATCAGATTCTATATACTCTTTACTGTTTTCATTTTTAATCATACCATCAGAACTGACCCATTCCATACAACCATGAGATAAATTGTTTAAATATTTTAACAATAAAATAGAATAAAGCAAATCTTGTTTGGCTGGGTCTGCTGTAAACATAAGGTTATCCATATAACGTTTATCAGAACATAAAGAGAGATATTTATCTTCGTTAACAATCGCTAAAAAATCATGAATTTCACTTTTTGTCCAAAGTTTTCTATATTGAGTGTATGCTTTTCTCAATGCTTTTTTCTCCCAAGGGTAAGCATCAAGATACTTAATTAAATGTTTACTGTTTAAAGATTCTTCTGTATCTTCAGAAAAAACATTGGGTATTAAATCTATTTTACGTGGTTCTTTTGGAATAAAAATTCTTTTAGGGGGAGGTGTCTTAACATAAGGAACTGTTTGAACAGGTAAAACTACTTTTCTTCTCTCAACCACCTGTTTAACAGGGGGGAAAACAACCTTTTGAGGCACACTTACTTTAGGCACAATCACCTTTTGTTTAGAGACACCAAAGTCAGGTTGAAATATGGTACAACCTGAAAATAGAAACAACATCGTTAAAATAAAAATTATATTTTTTATCACTCAATCCCTTTTGCACATACAAAAGCCGTAGAAAATGCCCATTGGAAATTATAGCCTCCCAACTCACCTGTTACATCCAACACCTCACCTAAAAAGTAAAGATTTTCTATCTTTTTACTCATCATGGAAGAGGCATCAATCTCATCTGTTGAAACTCCTCCCTTAGTAACTTCAGCTTTACTATAACCAAAAGTACCAGCTGGAGCAAAATCATATGCTTTTAATTTTTCTAACTTTTGCCACTCTTCATTGCTTAAAGTATTGGATGCGTTATCTTCAATCTGTAGCTCATTTAAAAATGTTTTAGCAACCCGACTTGGCAATCCTAATGTACGACTTAAATATTTTTTTGAAGATTTTAGACTAACTAAACTTAAGGTTGGTAAAAAATCAATGATTATTTTCCCTTTTTGCCAATAGAGGGAAGTATCTAAAATAACTGGTCCAGAAATCCCCTTATGTGCAAATAACAATGCTCCCTTTATCTCTTTTTTATCTACTGTTATTTTGACATCTATCGCAATACCACTAAGTGATTTAAAGAAAAATTGCTCAGGCTGTAGAGTCAATCCAACCAAACCAGCAGACAAAGTTGTAACTTCATGACCAAAACTTTTAGCGATCTCATAACCAATATTCGTTGCACCCAATATTGGAAAACTTAAACCACCTGAAGCTACAATAACTTTTTTAGCTTCTATTCTCCCTTTAGATGTTAATACTTCAAAAATATCACCATTTTTCCTAACCTCTTTTACCTTTATATTAAGCTCTATTGATTTGGAAGAGATTTCCTTTTTAAAAATATCAAGAAGCTCGTTTGCAGAATTTTTGCAAAAGTATTGATGGTTTTTTCGTATAACAGGTATAAGTCCTCTCTCCTCTAGCCATGTTAAAAGAGATAGCTGATTAAAACGCTTAAGAATATTCTTTATAAAGCGCTGATTTCCTAAATAATTTCGAGAATTAACATCACCATTGGTTATATTACACTTTCCCCCACCCGAAATTAAAATTTTATTACCTATTTTAGAATTGTTATCTACAATCATTATATTTTTATCTTTTACCAGTGTAGCAAACATTAACCCACTAGCCCCTGCCCCAATTATGAGGATATCAACTTTTTTTTTCATAACAAAAGTATATCCAATTATAATTTAATTGCTCTCCGATAGAATTTAAAGAAATTTTATTTAACAAAATCTGTTAAATAAAACTATAAAATTAAAAATAAATTATTATTTCTCATTGTTTTTTAATAATAAAATAACAATCTTTATGGTAGAATTATTCCGAATATGATTAAATTTTAAAAGGAAGTACAATTATGACACTCAAAAGTACATTAGTATTATCAGTAGCAACAGCTACTCTACTTACAACAGGTTGTTCTCAACAAACAGTAAACACAACAAAAGCAGCTGCAACAGCAGCCTCAACAAAGACAGTAAATACAGTAAGATCAGCTTCTAAATCAATGGCTACAAATGCTATATCATCAGCATCAGCATCAACATCAGCTGTATCAATTCAGCAAACAGCAGATGGTTCATTTACATTACCAAATGCAAAATCTGGTACTTGTTATGGTAAGGTAGTTATTCCAGCTCAATACAAAACTGTAACTGAAAAAGTATTGGCGAGTCAAGCAGATACAAAAATTACAATTATTCCTGCTCAATATAAAAGTGGTACAGAAAGAGTTTTAGATACAGCAGCAAGTACAAAGATTGTTGCTATCCCTGCTACTTATAAAACTGAAACTAAAACAATTGTTGTTTCACCAGCATATACTGAATGGAAAAATGGTCTTCACCCAGAAGCAAGAATCTCTTCTGCTGCTCTTTTAGCATCTGCAAGAGCTGCTGGAATGAATCTTGAAGCTGCTCCATCTGGTTCTTGTTTCTACGAATTTTATGCTGCACCACAGTTTAAAACAACAACTGAAAAAGTTTTAGCTACAGCTGCATCTACAAAAATTATTGCTAAACCAGCTTCATTTAAACCTGGAACTAAAAGAATTCTTGTAACACCTGCATCAACTAAATTGGTTAAAGTTCCTGCAACATATAAAACAGTTACTGATAGAATTCAAGTTTCTCCAGCTAAAAAAGTATGGAAAAACACACAATGTCATGATGCAGATTGTTCAGTTGAAGAGATGATGTGTCTTGTTGATGTTCCAGCTGTTTATAAAACTGTTACAAAACAAGTTATTGTAACTCCTGAAACAACAAAATCAGTAACCATTCCAGCTGTTTACAAAACTGTACAAACAAATGAATTGGCTTCAGCAGCTTCTACTCAAACTGTTACTGTTCCTGCAACATACAAAAATATCACAAAAACTGCAAAAGTTTCTGGTGCTAAATACGTATGGTCTGACTCTATGATGGAAAAACCAGGTATGTCAAGAACTTCATCTGTTATTTGTAAAGTAACTGTTCCAGAAGTAAAAAGAACCATTACTAAACAAGTTGTTGCAACTCCTGCAAGTAGTAAAACAATTACTATCCCTGCTACATACAAAACTGTTCAAGTTACTAAGTTAGTTACTCCTGAACGTACAGAGAAAAAAGTTATCCCTGCTACCTACAAAACTGTATCTAAACAAGTTCAAGTATCTCCACAATCAGTTAAATGGATGCCTGTTCTTTGTAAGTCAAGTATGACTGTTGAAACTATTTCTAAAATTCAAAGAGCATTAACAAGTGCTGGGTTTAATACAGCTGTAACTGGTTCTCTTGATGCTTCTACTAAAGCAGCAGTAAGAGCTTACCAACAAAAAAATGGTCTTACAGTATCTGGTCTTTCTATAGATACTCTTAAAAGATTAGGTGTTCTTTAATATTTATTTAATCAACCCTAAACCATAACTCTTCTGAGTTATGGTTTACCTCTTTTTACCCTCCAATTTTATCTTTATCCCATTTTTTAAAAAATAAATTACAATCTTAACAACTCTCCAAATGGAATTTTTACATCAGAAACTTGAGGCATTACCCACAAAGTATCAATAAGAGGTTCATAGATAGGAAAACTTCCTTTCCCATCGGTAAAATAAATCAAAAATTTAAAATCTTCATTCAAATTTTCTACATAATCAAAGACAGGTATAAAGCTTGTTCCCCCTCCCCCTTTTAATGTTGGGTCAAGTGGTTCTTGGGGTGTAAGTCGCTGAATATTTTGAATAGAGGTATCACACTCTATCAATTCAATAACATAATGGGTAAAAACCTGCATTATTTCATACAGTTCTACTAAAAAAATATTTAACAACGCATCATCAATAGACGCAGAAGTATCAATCGCCACCACTATTTTTAACTCTTCCCCATAAATAGAGGGCAAAGCAATCCCACGATACAAATGTTTTTTAGAAGGTGGAAACATACGGTAATCACTCTTTGCATGGCTGTTCACATAACGGTAAAGCTCATCTCTCCAAGAAATTTTTGATTCCCCCTTAAACTCAACAAAACGTTCAATCCCTTTGGGTAAATCTCCATGTTTTTCAAGTTTTATATTGAGCTGTTCAAGTAAAAGTTCATACTCCTCTTGTGCCAACAACTCTTCTGGAATATTTTGCTCCTCCATCTCTTCATTTTGCTCTTGAGTCTCTTTCTCATCTGCTGTTTCATCACTATCTTTCAAGTCAAGTTCACCCAACAAAATGGTGTAAATCTGCTCTGCATACAACATCTCAAATCGAGAAGAATAATTTACCATGGGTGGCAACATAAAGCCATTTTCAACCAACAAATCATTAATGGCATAATCAGAAGCCAAATTCCAAACCGATGAAACCTTATCTTTCCCACGTTCAGAATGAAAAAGAGCTTGATGCATCACAGCATTCGCCAATACAGTAGAGACCTCAGCCACACTTAAAACCTCTAAATACTCATCGTTATATTCCAAAACATCCCCTAGAGGACGAAAAGAGGCAATATTTATATTTATTCTTAGCCCTAAAGAGCTTACAAGTGTTCCAAAATATGGATTTTCAAGCATCAATTTTGTTTTGGCTTGATCCAATTTTTCATTGCTTATTAATTTTACATCAGAGGGAATCATAATTTACCTTTATAACATTCGTAGGGTGTAGTCCCCTGACTACACCATCAAAACCAATGGGAATATATTAATGGTGTAGTCGGGGACTACACCCTACACCAACAAATAAGCAAACTCCTCAACCCAATCTTCCCAAACTTTTGAGCCTTCCACATTTATCTTATTTTGTTGCATATCTTTCACAAGCATTACCGAGAACTCTTTAGGTAAAGTAAGTGAAAACTTTAAAGCATTGTCTATTTTTGCTTTGTTAGAGTTCTGTTTTATGTTTGTAATAATCCCTGCAACAAGAGCAAAAAGAACTTGTGAATCATGTTCCACCTCTGGCTCTTCACCATTTAAAAGTTTTTCTATGTCAGGTAGTCGATGCATCACTTTTCTAAAACTCATAAATGCAGTGGCACTTTCTGTTCCTACTGCTCCTGAGATAATGTCATAAAGTAAACCCTCCTCCATATCTGATTTTAAAATCTTATCTACATACTCCCATGACCTTGGTGTAGGGAAAGACTTTTGGTTTTTACTGGGGTCAAACTCAAAAAGTTTGCTTTCGTCATACTGTAAAAAAGCGATAACTGAAGCATCAATACCATTGTTATATGCCCAAGCTTTCCAGTCTTCAAAGCTTACTTCCATACTTAGGTGTACAAAACGGTTGGCAAGGGGTGGTGGCATTCTGTAGACCACTCCACGGTCGCTTTCATTGTTTCCTGCTGCGACAATGCTCCAACCTTTGGGTAACTCATAGTCCCCTACTTTTCGGTCAAGTACTAACTGATAAGCTGAAGCTTGTACCGATGGAGGTGCTGTATTGATTTCATCTAAAAACAAAATCCCTTTTGACTCAGGCTTAGAGGGTAAAAAGTTTGGACTTGCCCAAACAGCTTGGTTGTTCTCTTGGTCAAAGAAAGGAATCCCTTTGAGGTCAGTGGGGTCTAAAAGTGAAAGACGTAAATCTACAAACTCTAAACCTTTTTTCTCAGCTATCTGTTTTATAATAGATGATTTACCAATCCCTGGACTTCCCCATACAAAAACTGGGATTTGAGCTGTTATGAGTTTATCTAGGCTTTTACTTATGTTTTTTGCTTTCATCTACTTCCTTTTGTGTTCGATAAAATCGAACCTACAATTTTTGACCTCTAAAGTTTTAGTATCTATCATCATTTCTCATCCCAACATGTGCAGAGTTTATACTTTTTAAATAAGTCTCATTTTTGGTCATAAGCATAATAAGTTCGGAATCCAAAGCAAATTGTTCTAAGTAGATTAACTTTGTTGATGAATTAACAGCCAAACCTCGATTAAACTGATGGATATTTCTTTCACTAAGCTCATCTAAAATAGCTTGTGGGGTTGAAGGGTTAGATGCAATATTTAAGGTTAATTCTTCATCATCTTTACGATAAAACTTCTCTAAAAGTTTAGGGTCTAAATTTGGATTTGTACTCAAAGGCAATACAAATTTATCGGCATATTTTTCATACAATGCAGTCAACTGTGCTGTACTCAGCTTTTGATTAGAAGAGAGTTGATAATCTAAGGATTTGTTTAAACCTATAATTTTTTCAACCACCTCCTCTATCTGTTCATTTTCACCCATCACAACCAAAACATCTTCACTTAAACCAGCATCTAACACCGCTTTAAGTCTTGGTTCTGTTAATTTTTGAAAAGTCAACAATGACCTAACTATCTCATCATCACTTTTAAGTAACTCTATAAAAAGCTTGTCATCTAAATTATTATTTTGGGTCAACATAAGCTTTGTTACTTCATTAGCATTTTGATAGATTAACCCTTGTGCCTCTACGCTGATAGCATTATTACACGCTAAAAAACTTTTGATTCTATCATCATTAAAGCTTAATAGGTAACGTATATTTTCATGAGCGATATGTGGATTTAGAGCAACAATCTCACGTAAATTTTTAGGACGTAAATCCTCTTTTCGACTCTGTTTTATCTCATGATTTGGCATAGAAAGCATGGCATCTAAAACAGCTGAACGCTTTGTATCTCTCGCAATATTAGAAAGGGTAATTGGTGAATAAACCATGGCAGGGTCACGAAAACCTTCTGGTTGGTAAAAACGCTCTACAAAAGTGATGGTTGCATCACGATTTTCATCATTATCATACACACCATCCTCTCCCCAGTCATACATTTTAAAAAGTTTTAAGTACACATCATCGGTAAATGCAGAGTTTTTAAGTTGACGTTTTAAACGCTCTTGGTCATTAGAGAGTTTTAGTGACATCATCAGAGTATTGGGTTTAATATGGGTGGTATAAAACGATTCAAATTGAGCCAAACGAACTTCTGAGACTTTTAAGTCGTAAAGGTCATAAGAGGTCTGCTCTTCAAGAGGCGTTAACATGGTACTTAAAACAGTTAAAGCTATCTCTTGCCCTCTATATTTATCAGCATAGGTCATCCCTTGGGCTTCTAAAAAGTTACTAAGCTCTTCAGGGGTAAAGTTGGTGACACGCCCTAAAAAAAGAACTGTCCCACCTTGATTTTGTTTTATAATCTCTTCTATTTTCATAAACTCATCATAGCATAAAAAGAGTAAAATTGTCCTATTTAATTTATAGAATAGTCAAATCAAATTATAGTACAATGGCATCACAACAAAATACTCAAAAAAACTTGGAGATTATAGAATGAAAAGACGAGATTTTTTAACCACTTCAGCCCTTGGATTAGGGGCATTAAGTCTAAGTGGATGTTATAAAGAAGAGAACCGACTAAAAAATGGAGAGCGAAAAATACAAAAAAAAGTTACTCTAAAACTTGCCACCTCTTGGCCTGCTCATTTTCCCATTATGGGAACAGGTGTTGACAACTTTGCAAAACGTTGTTTTGAACTTTCAGGGGGAACATTGGAAATTAAAGTTTATCCTAAAAATATTTTAGTTCCAGCCTTACAAGTTTTCGACACCACTTCACTGGGACAAATAGATGCTTTTCACTCAGGTGTTTATTACTGGAAAGGGAAAAATTCTGCTTTTTCTATCTTTGGAGGTATGCCTCTGGGTCTTACAAGTGAAGAGATGATTACATGGCTGAAATTTGGTGGAGGGATGGAACTTTGGCGAGAGCTTTATGGAAAATTTAACCTTTATCCTCTTATAGGGGGAACAACTGGTCCTCAAATGGGGGGGTGGTTTAAAAAAGAGATCAACTCTTTGGCTGACTTACAAGGTCTTAAAATGAGAATCCCAGGGTTGGGTGGAGAGGTGATGAAAAAGCTAGGAGTTAACCCTGTACTCCTTCCAGCAGGAGAGATATTTACCTCACTAGAGCGTGGAACAATTGATGCTACAGAATGGGTAGGACCTGCACTTGATAGCATGATGGGCTTTGACAAAGCTGCCGACTATTACTATACAGGATGGCATGAACCTGGTTCAATTTTAGAAATCACTTTCAATAAAAACCGTTGGGAACAGCTCAGTCCTGAACATCAAGCCATCATTACAGCTGTAGCTGAAGAGATGACAGGAAACATGCTTCAAGAGTTCCGTTATAAAAATGCAAAAGCACTTCAAGAACTACCTGATAACGTAAAAATCAAAACTTTTCCTAAAGAGATGATGGATGCAGCCAAGGTAGCTTTAAAAGAAGTATTAGAAGAGGAATCTAAGAAAAATACCGACTTTAAACAAGTCTTAACAAGCTACAATAATTTTTCAAAATTAAATAAAAAATGGGACGATATTAGTACAAAAAACTTCTTAAATATAAGAAATTAATGATACAATAAGTAACAAAATATATGTTAATTTAAAACAAAAAATAACTGTAGGAGGTCATTTATGAAAAAAATTATTTTAGCACTATTAACCACTACTACTATCTATGCTGGGGGAATTTTCTCAATTGGGAGTAAAAATGTAGGGATAACGGTTGGTTCAGATAACAGTTTGGGAAATAACTATACCGTACTTGGAGCAAATGTTAATTACTTTATCCTTGATAATCTTTCTATTGGTGCATCTTATCAAACTTTTTTAGGAGGCACACCTGATATCAACCAAGTAACTGTCCCTGTCACCTATCATATCCCCCTTGAAAACACCACATATAGACCCTATTTGGGTGCATTTTATAATCATACTTTTATTGATGACCCTTATAATGACTACAACCTTTACGGAGGTCGAGCAGGGGTAAGTTTACAAACTTCACCCAGCTCATTTATGTCATTTGGTTGGGTACAAGAGTTCTCTAAAAGTGGAGAGGATACAGAGAGTCGTGGTTATCCAGAAGTCACGGGTGGTTTCTCTTTTTAAAATACTTTCATTCAATAAGAAAAGTTTTTTAACTTTTCTTTATTGATATTTTACAAAAAAGCCAATAGTGAAGCTGTAACAGCTACATTTAAAGATTCAACTTGACGTTGCATAGGGATGGCAATTGACTTGGTTGAAAGTTCTTCTATCTCTTTACTTACCCCCTCACTTTCATTTCCCAAGATAAACACTGTTTTAGAAAGATAAGATTCATCTTTGTAACTCTTAGTAGCATGGGAAGACAATGTGTATAAATCTGTACTTTCTTTTTTAAACTTTTTTAGAGTTTGAACCAATGATTTACTTTTAATGATCGGTATTCTAAACAATGTACCCGCTGAAGCTTTGATTACCAAAGGTGAAATTTGTGCCGATTTTTTTGTGGGTAAGATGATAGCATCTATGTTACCACCTGCACAAGAACGGATAATCATCCCTAAATTTTGAGGATTATGGATGCCATCTAAAGCGATCACTCTAAAAGAATCATGTTGCGCTAAAAACTGATCTTCACTCATCGCATGTTCTAAAACAATATCGAGTGCAACCCCTTGGTCTTGCTTCGCATTTTTAGAGATACGTGACAAAGCTTTTTTATCATGATAGGCTATCTCAATATCTCTACGTTTTGCAATGTTAACCATGGTATCTAACTGAGCAACTGACTTGTTAGAGTCTGCTAGGTGTAATTTATGAATAGTAATGGTTTCATCTTCCAGCACTTCTAAAACAGCATTACGTCCATATATGGTGATAATTTTATCAAAAAATGCTTTTTTTGCTAAATATTCAGTTGAATCACTCTTAATAGTTTCTTGCACTATTTTTCGCCATTCCATGCGATGGTTTGTTTCCCCTCTTCATTAAATGAAACAGCTGGCATCCCCATGATATTAAACCCTGCATCCACATAATGAACTTCACCTGTGACACCTGAACTTAAATCTGATAACAGATACATCCCAGAGTTACCAACTTGATTGATGGTTACATTCTCTTTGAGTGGTGCATGGGCTGCATTCCATTTTAACATAAATCCAAATTCACCAATCCCTGCTGCTGCTAAGGTTTTAATAGGTCCTGCTGAGATAGCATTGACACGAATTCCATCTCGTCCCAAATCTTCGGCTAAATATTTAGTGGTCATCTCTAACGCTGCTTTTGCCACACCCATAAGGTTATAGTTAGGGATATATTTTACACCACCATAGTAACTTAAGGTCAATACCGATGCCTTGTTAGATAAGACAGGTTTTAACTCTCTTACAATTTCAATCAATGAATAAACTGAAATATCCATTGCCACATCAAATGCCTCTTTTGAAATATCATAGAAACGTCCTGACAGACCCTCTTTAGGTGCAAATGCAATAGAGTGTACAATAAAGTCAATCTGACCCATATCTTTCTCTATAGACGTTTTCAGTGCTTTTATCTCTTCTGGCTTACTTACATCACAAGGGTAAAAACTTGCTCCACACTCTAAATCTTCTGCGATGGGTGCTAATTTTTTCTCAAATCTTTCATTTAAAAATGTAATGGCTACTTCTGCCCCTTGCTCTTTACATGCTTTTGCTATTCCATAGGCTATTGATTTTTTATTTGCGATTCCAAGGATGATTCCTTTTTTGCCCTTCATTATCATATCGTTCTCTCCATAGTAAAATTAATTTCGTATTTTATCACGATTGAGATAGAATATAAGTTAATAGATTTAAGGATACAAATGAAAGAGATTTTAATTATAAATACAGGGGGAACTTTTAACAAAATTTACAATCCCCTCACAGGGGAACTCAATATCGATGTAAAAGGGAAAGCTTTAGAGGATATTGCAAAACATTGGCTAACAAATTATAAGATAATGAATATCATAGGGAAAGACAGTTTAGATATGAACGAGGATGATAGAGAACAAATTTTACAAACCATTAAAAATAGCCCAATAGAAAATATTGTTATTATACACGGTACAGACACCATAGACAAAACAGCTTTACACTTAGGCTCTATAAAAAATAAAACCATTGTTTTAACAGGTGCGATGGTGCCCTACTCTATTAACCCCATTGAAGCAACAGCAAACTTCTGTTCTGCTTATGGTTTTATAAATGGTATTGAAAAATATGGGATTTTTATTGCGATGAACGGAATAGTGAAAGATTACAAAAGAGTAAGGAAAAACAAAGAAAAAGGATATTTTGAATAATCAAAATACAACTCTCTCATAATCTAGGTTCAACGACATATTAAAAAAATATAACTATTCGTGAACACCTTAGACTTGTTTTAGACAATGTTCTCTCGAAAGAGGCATTATACTAATTCAGGAAATAGGGGAGAGCTAAGGTGCCACCTATATGTCGTTGAAATACAATTATAAACTAATTATTCTTTAATAAACATAAAATGTTAAATAAAATACAAAAAAATACAAAAATAAACATATACAAATAAAAACATTATAAATTATTAAGAGAATTATAACTTTTTACATCAAAAATATTATTTCATCTTAAACTAATTAACAAGAGTGATAGTTTCTTATAAATATAATTTCGATATAATCCATCTACTTATAAAAAATCGAGAAAACAATGCAATCAAATAACCCACTAGAAGATACCGTATACATCCCTACCCCAAGCCCTCATGACCCAGACAACAATGGTCATTTTGGAAAAGCTGATGAGAAGCATAGATTTGGAGGGCGTTTTGTTCCTGAAACATTGATGCCTGTACTTGAACAGTTACGCCTTGATTATGAGGCTGTAAGATTTGACAAAGATTTTTGGTCAGAAGTTGATTATTACTATAAAAACTATGTGGGTCGCCCCTCTGCTCTCTACTTTGCCGAAAATCTCTCAAAAGAGTTGAACGCTAAGATTTATTTGAAACGTGAAGATTTAAATCACACAGGAGCGCATAAAATCAACCATACTGTGGCACAAGCCATCTTGGCAAAACGTCTTGGTAAAAAGAAAGTGATTGCCGAAACAGGTGCTGGTCAACATGGTGTGGCTACAGCTACGGTGGCTGCTCTTTTTGGTTTAGAGTGTGAAGTGTTTATGGGTGCAAAAGATGTTGAGCGTCAACAACTTAATGTTTTTAGAATGAAACTACTCGGAGCAAAGGTTCATGCCGTTGAATCGGGAAGTCGTACCCTAAAAGATGCCATGAACGATGCCATAAGACATTGGGTAACCAATGCACGTGATACTTACTATATTATAGGAACAGTAGCTGGACCTCACCCCTACCCTATGATGATACGTGATATTCAGTCGATTATTGGTTGGGAAGCAAAAGCACAACTGGATGTTGTAGAGGGTTGTTTACCTGACAAAGTGATTGCTTGTATTGGTGGTGGCTCAAATGCTCTTGGAATATTTAACCACTTCTTACAAGATGACTCTGTAGAGTGTATAGGAATCGAAGCTGGTGGTTTAGGTCTTGACTCCAAACATGGCTGTTCCCTAGAAAAAGGTAGCCCAGGGGTTCTCCACGGACAACTGAGCTACCTATTACAAGATGAAGATGGACAGATTCAGGAGGCACACTCTATCTCTGCTGGTTTAGATTACCCTGGAATCGGTCCTGAACATGCTTACTTTAAAGACAACAACATTGTAACGTATGACCACATCACTGATGATGAAGCGATGGATGCCTTTGTATGGTTGTCACAAGCTGAAGGGATTATCCCTGCCTTTGAAAGTTCCCATGCTGTTGCTTATCTGAAGAAGATGAAAAAAGAAGAGATAGAGGGTAAAACCATCTTGGTCAACTTATCTGGTCGTGGAGACAAAGATATGATACAAGCCCAAGACATTTTAGCCGATAAATTTAAATAACCGTAGGGTGTTTTCCCCTAAAAACACCGTCAAAACCAAATATGATATAAAAAACATTTTAAATATAATTAAAACGGTGTAGTCGGGGACTACACCCTACATAAAGGAAAGAAAATATGAATTTTGAATTAACCATAAACCCAATCAATGAGATAGAATCAGATTTAGAGCTGATTATTGTTGTAGACAATAATCTTAAACACCATTTTGTCCAAGATAAAAAACTTCTAAAAAAAGCTGGTTTCTCAGCAGGACAAGATGAGACTTGTTTACTCGTTGAAAAAAACCGTTTATATGTAGGTATAGAGTCGATTTCAAGTATAAATATTAGAACAGCTGTAGCGATAGCCATCAAATCGTTAAGTGCTACAAAATATTCAAACCTGAAAATAGCTTCCTATATGAACCACCCTAAATGTACAGCGATTATAAGAGCCATGGTAGAAGGTTTTGTGTTAGGTGCTTACAATTTTGACAACTATAAAAGCACCAAAGCAAAACAACCCATTAAACAAATCACCATCTCACTTGAAGACTACAGTAAATTTGAACTCGATATGGAAAAATGTGCTACAGCTTTACATAATGGACAAATCTCTGCTGAAGCAACAAACTTTACAAGAGATATTGTTAACACTACACCTGAAGATTGCTACCCTGCTGTGATGGCTGACATCGCTGAAAACTTGGCAAAAAACAATGGTTTAAGCTGTAAAATTTTAAAACCAAAAGAGCTTAGAGCTGAGAAAATGGAGACCCTTTTAGCTGTTGCACGTGCTTCTCGTCACAAACCAAGGGTGATTCACCTCACACATAAGCCTAAAAATGCAAAAGCCGTAGTTACTTTGGTTGGTAAAGGTTTAACTTATGATTCAGGTGGGTTAAGCCTTAAACCTGCTGATTTTATGGTGACAATGAAGTCAGATAAAAGTGGTGGTTCAGCTGTTTTAGGAATCATGAAAGCTGTCTCTGAACTCAATATTCCTGTAGAAGTTCATGGATTTATTGGTGCTGTTGAAAACATGATAGGTGGAGATGCGTACAAACCAGATGATGTATTGGTCGCAAAAAATGGAAAAACCATTGAGATTCGTAACACCGATGCAGAGGGTCGTTTGGTTTTAGCAGATCTACTCTGTTATGCTCAACAAGAGGTTCAAGCCGATTACCTTTTTGACTTTGCAACTTTGACAGGTGCTTCTGTGGTAGGTGTGGGTCACTACACTTCAAGCGTTATGGGAAATGCAAATGAACCAAAAGATGCTGTTATTTCAGGTGCAAAAAGTGCTGGTGAGTTTGCAACCAAACTTGACTTTAACCGTTACTTGAAAAAATCTTTAAAGAGTGAGATTGCTGATATTTGTAACATCTCAAACACCCGTTACGGTGGAGCTATCACAGCTGGTCAATTTTTAGAAGAGTTCATCGACAAAGAACACAAAGAGAAATGGGCACACATTGACATAGCAGGACCTGCATTTGTAGAACATCCTTGGGGGGAAAATCCTCATGGTGCATCAGGTGCTGGTGTTCGTATGATGATTAGACTACTTGAAAGTTTAGTTAGGAAAAAATAATGTTTAATTTATTTAACAAGAGGATATTCAAAATCCTCTTTTTTATTGCACTTACTGTTGTATTTATCTTAGCCATAGTACAAAATGACCATGTAAGTTTAGACTATGAATATGCTGATAAAATTAAACACATGTCTGCTTTTTTTATGCTATCACTACTCTTAAACCGTGCTTCTTCTAGTCTAAAAAGTCGGATTAGAAACATGTTAGCCCTACTTCTTTTTGGTATATTTATAGAAGTGGTACAACTTTACTTTCCCCATAGAGAATCATCTGTCGCTGATGTGGTAGCAGATTTTGCTGGAATTGTTTTGTTTCAAGTTACTTATTCTATTTTAAAATTTATAAAATTTAAAATAAAAGAACTTTAGTCTTAAAGTTCTTTTATTACTATCTTTTCCACTTTTCCACTCTCAACATCACGAATATAAATATCTTCTACCTGTTGAGAATAGTTTTTAAGTACTTTCAAATAAATCTCTTCATCTTTCTCTCCACTGTCCCCTAAAAATACCCATTTAACCTGAGGGTACATCTTTAAGAGTTTGACTATTTTGTCATACTTATAACCAATAGTTGCATAAATAGAGGCACTCTCATCTCCATGAATTTTTTTGGTTAAAATGGCACGTTTTTGAAAGTTGTGATAATCTAAAAAGTTGTTAATATTGTTGTTAAATTGATGGGGAGACCCAGAGATAAAAAAAAGAGCAACCTCATCTTGAAGTTTGTTGTTTTTAATTATCTTTTTTATTTTTTCTTCCACTTCAGGGACAATTTTTCGCTCTTTATAGTTTTTAAAAAAAGTGTTATAAAGAAGCTTCCCTTTGCTTGTAACATCTGAAATCAATACCGTATCATCAAAATCGCTAATAACCCCTATATGTTTTTGTAAGCTCGGAAAAAAGGGTTGAATCTTTTGTATTGAAGTTTTATCATTGGTCTTTAAAATAAGCATCTCACCTTTTTTGAGCTTCACCTTCGGCTTAACATCAAAACTAAAATAGGCTTCATTATCACTATGAACCATAAAATATTCTTTATTAACTTCGAGGTAAACATTTACCTCTTTTTTCTCATCATTAAAAAAAGCCGAGTAAAGATTACTCTCTTTGGTTTTTTTGTCTTTTTTATCAATCACCCTACCCTTAACAATCACTCTTGAACCATTGGTGTAAGCGTTATAAAGTTCTATATAATCATCTTTTGCGACAAGTTGCTCCATGATTAACAGTAAGAACAGACTGAGCATTATAATTTTTTTCATTTTTTTCCCTTTGTTTTTTATTTTGCTAATTGAATTCTGTAGGGGGCGAATGCCCTTTTGTTGGCTATATCTTCACCTAAAAAATCCCCCCTAAAACATCAAACAAAACCAACTCTGCCTCTTTTAAATTTTCACCAAAGACCATCACTCCATCTTCATGCCCTGCCATCACAAACTTTGGATTATCAAGAGGGTTAATCGTTGAAAAGATTCTATTGACCTCCTCTATCATCTCCATAGAACCATACTCTACATCTTCAGTTTTTAGATAACAGCTACTGTTTAACATAAATTTCCAAATGGTTTTGGAGTGGATATGTATCACTGCACCGATGTTTTTATCTAAGTTATAAATCGTTCCATGGGTTAACGCTTCTGAACTTGGTTTGATAGCCCCTGATGATTTTAGGTAGAACGCTTTATCTTCATACACTTCTATGAGTGCATAGTGTTCCCCTTCTAAATTTTCAAGATGACCTGTCTGTGTCCCTGTGATAACAAAAGAGTCACTATCTACCCTTTGACTAATATTTCCATACCCTATCCCATCTTGTATACCAATAAGTTTTAGGGCAAAAAGTCTTCTCCTTACCTGTTCTATCTCTATAAAGCTTGATGGTTCTAATGGCTCAGAGGGTTCAAAATCTAAACGATACTTAATAACACCATCTATCATATTAAATCCTCAAACATTGTCGAAATAGCCTCGATGTTCGCCGAGCAAACACCTCTTTCTGTAATTAGGGCTGTAATCAATCTCGCAGGGGTGACATCGAACCCATAATTGATAGCAGGTGAAGCCTCTTGAACTATCTGTAGCTCTTGTGGCTCTCCATTTTTGTCAAGACCTCGCATGTATTTTACCTCATCAGCACTACGCATCTCTATAGGAATCTCATTGATACCATCGGTAATGGTAAAATCAAAGGTGGAAGCAGGAATCGCAATGTAGAAAGGGATATCATTGTCTTTGGCAGACAACGCTTTAAGATAAGTTCCTATCTTGTTGGCTGTATCACCACTCTTTGCTACTCTATCAGCACCTGTAATCACCATGTCTACCATCTTGTGTTGCATCAAGTGACCACCTGTATTGTCAGCGATAACCGTATGTGATATATCAGCTTTAGACAACTCCCAAGCTGTCAGGTTTGCCCCTTGATTTCGTGGGCGTGTTTCATCAACCCACACATGAATATCTATACCACGTTTTTTTGCCTCGTAGATAGGGGCTAAAGCTGTCCCTTTGTCTACAATTGCTAACCATCCTGCATTACAATGGGTCAAAACATTAAACTGTTTAAGATTTTTCTCTTTCATGATATTTTCGATAATATCAGCACCATAGTGAGCTATCTTCTCTGTTCTTTCACAATCCTCATCGGCTATCTTTATCGCTTCATTTTTAAGAAGATTGACACATGCTTCATCTATACCATCCGTTACAAGACCTCTCATTCTGTCAACAGCCCACATAAGGTTTACAGCCGTTGGGCGAGATTCTCTAATCTCTTCGGTCAATCTCTGAAATTTTTCAAAATCACCAATCGACTCTCTCCCTGCCAAATAAACCCCAAAGGATGCCACATTTCCAATGACCCCTGCCCCTCTCACGGTCATATTGACTATCGCTTCAACGCTCTCTTTTGCATTACTTAAAGTTACTGTTTTCTCTTCAAAAGGGAGTAATCTTTGGTCTAAAACCACCAAATTATCATTTTTGTCTAACCAAAAAGCTTTATATTTTCCTAACATCTGTCATCCTA
>Ga0256827_10000145_pt1 | contig 39192 bp, 28 predicted proteins | sample CV84metaG_FD_185977 | JGI IMG/M metagenome (GOLD analysis project Ga0256827, IMG submission 185977) | Hydrothermal vent microbial communities from East Pacific Rise, Pacific Ocean - CV84 | ecosystem: Environmental > Aquatic > Marine > Hydrothermal vents | place: Pacific Ocean: East Pacific Rise... | reverse complement strand
ATGAGGCTATTTTTTTGCAACAGTTGCACTATTGGGTGCTGAAATCTTCTATAAATTTTGATAACAGAAATTGGGTCTATCGCACCACAAAAGAGTGGGAAAAAGAGTTTCCTTTTTGGTCTATTTCTACAATAAAACGGGTTATAAATTCGCTTAAAAAGAGTGGAATTTTAAAGGTAAAAAGGGTTTATCCTTATGTCTATTATGCAATAAATGAAGAGAATATTGGCAAATCAAAGGCTCAATCTGACCCCTCAAAAGTTCAAAAAGAGCCATCAAAAGCCCAAATTGAACCACCAAAAGTTCAAAATGAGCCGTCAAAAGTTCAATTTGACCCTTTGCCTATATATAATGAAAATCAAAGAGACTACACAGAGATTACTAAAAAGAGTACTTCAGAGAGTACACATATATTTATGCGTGAGTGGAATGAGTTTGCTTTGAAAAACTCTTTGAGCAAAATCAGCTCGTTAAGTGAGAGTAGGAAAAAGAGGTTAGAGGCTCGTTTAAGAAATGGGGATTTTAAGAGGCTGTTTAATCAAGCGTTAGAAGAGATTAAAAAGAGTCAATATCTGCTTGGTTCTAAAGGGTGGAAAGTTAGTTTTGATTGGTTGATTAAAAATGATGAGAATATCTTAAAAGTGGTTGAGGGAAATTACCAAGATAAACAGCAAAAAAATAGTTATGCTAATAGCCCATTAAATAATCTTCCCGAACCAAAAAAATATGTTGTGGAGGAGTGGTAATGAACTTTAAAGATACTCGTGAAATTTCATTGGAACTCTCAACTATTTTTAAAAATATTAATAACCTACCAGAGGTTAGTTGCAAAAGATGTGGGGCTTTGTATCGAGGAGAAGAGAAGGATTTTATCTGCTCTAGTTGTTTGGATAAAGAGAATCGAGAGTTAGAGGCTAGAAGAAAAAAAGAGTATCAGATTCAGACTCTGTTAAATTTATCTAATATTCCGAAACGGTATAGAAGAGCTATTTTTAGGGCTAAGACTGATATTCAACGTGAAGTTAGTGGATATTTTATTGATAATTTCGGGGCTAAAGCCTCCGATTCCGAAAAAGTGGCTACTGATATTTTGCTCTTTGGGGCTATTGGCACGGGGAAGACTTATATTAGTTGTGCTTTTGCTTTGGAGATAATAAAACGTAATCAGAGAGGTGTAAAATATATAACCGAGTATGATTTACTAGCTTTGTACTTTGAGAAGAGATACCAAGAGTTTAAAAGCTTTAGAGAGTGCCAAATTTTGATTTTAGATGAGATAGGCAAGAGAGTATTAGCCGACTGGCAAAGAGTCCAATTAGAGGAGCTTTTGAGCCACAGATATAATGAGATGTTACCAACGGTTTATATTACAAATTTGGAACAGAGTGATTTTCGAGAGTTTTTGGGTAGTCGGTTGGCTGATAGACTTAGAGAGAACAATTTAGAGAGGTTTGCTTTTGATGGGGAGAGTTTGAGAAATTAAGTACGCTCTCTCTCAAGGTGCTATTGTTTCTCTGCGTCTATCATGAACAATCAACATTATAAACGCTCCAAAGGTAATAAAGGCTTCAAATAAGAAGAGATACTCTCCATAGATATATCCTGCTACAAATGAGCCAATTGAACCACCCAATCCAAAAGAGATACCTAAAAAGAACTGTTGTGCCAGACGTTTTTGCGTGTATAGTGAAAATACATAGGTAATCGAGGCAGTATGATAAAGGGCAAAACTAATCGCGTGAAAAGATTGACTAAAAAAGGTTATCTCTAATGAGTCAGGATAGAGATAGAGCAGAAGCCAACGAATAACGGTTATTAGGGTTGCAAATTTTAGCAGGGTTAAGAGGTTTCTTTGAAGTAGAGGTGCTTGAAAGTAGAGCATAATAATCTCACATACAACAGCAAATGTCCAGAGATAAGGAAAATAGTCAGCAAAACCATGATGGGTCTCATAGAGGCTAAAGAAGGTGTAAAATCCACCAAATGCCATCTGCATTAAAAATAGACTTGCCCAAAAAGCCCAATATTTTTTAAGTGAAAAACTGCTCTCATCCTCTTGTTTTTGATGCTTTTCTTCCTTATCATATTGAAGTGCTAAATAACCAAATATAAGTGTTAGAATGGTGGTTAAAATTAAAATATAGAGTGTTGTCATGGGAAGAGGTACTAATGCTTTGAGTGAGAGTGCCACCACAATAAACCCAACTGAACCCCACATTCTAATTTTCCCATAAATGGTTTTTGAGAGCTGTTGTAGTGAGATGGTCTCTACAAAGGGTAGGGTAATTCCCATAGATGCCCCAAGAAGCAGACTGGCAAAAAGATAAGCTATAAAATTGTCTACGGTAAAAACAAAAAGAACAGCACTTATCAGCGTAGAGAATAGTGCATAGATGTAGACTTTATGGGTTAGTTTAATATAGTATTTAAATACAAAAGGGAGCAGAAAACGCATAAAAGGGGCTACGGCATATATTGTACCTATCTCTATTTTATTGTAACCAAAGCCCTCTAGTGCAACAGGCATAAACATAATGTAAACCCCTACCAAAGAGAAGTAGGAGAAGTAGAAGAGTGAAAGTATTGGCTTCATTTTACTCTTTAGGTTTACTTGCATCTCGAATGACACAAGTGTTGCTTAGAAAGTCATGTAGGGTTCGGCTATCTTTTCTAAAAAATGGAACAAACCATGCAAAAGGAATAATAAGCGTTAATATAAATGATACATTTCTAAAAATAATAGCAAAAAGTGATGGTTTATCAAGGGTGCTAAAATCAATAATTTTTAAACTTTGAGATCTTGTCCCAGGGGTTCTTCCTTCATCTTTGTACATAAAAATAGTAAGAAGTATCGTATATGGAATAAGTGCATAACTCCATGCTAAAAGTTTCTCATGAGAAGCCTCTTCTAGACTGCCCATTATAATATAAATTACAAAGTAAAAAATTGGCATAAAAAGCATAAATGTATCGGTTAAAAATGCTTTAGCTCTAAGTCCTGTAGAAGCGAAAGGAATCTTTGGTTTTTTTACCTTTTTTGCTGTTATTTTTGTCTCTTTTCCCTGTTTTGTATTACGAAATCGTTGTTTTTTTGCCATTAAAAATCCCAAATTAATTTAGCATAAGCACCAGAGAAGTCACTCTCCATACTTAAATCATCTATCTCTTGAATATCAAGTTTCATTGTTTTATAACCTGCTTCAACACCTACACCCAACGCCAAGGTGTATCTTGCTCCTATCTCGGCATCATAGAAGGTATTTTGATTATAAGTTATATAATTTCCTTCTGCTTGAAAGCTTAAATCTGTTGCTGGTATGTCGAGTCGTACTTTTGCATAAAGCATAGGAACAGGAACTTGAACATCTGTTGATCTCTCTTGAGTTCCACTTTTTACACTTAACTCTCCATCAATATATTTTATATTTACTCCAGCATCAATATTTATCCAATTGTCAAGAAGTTCATAATAGAGTGTTAAATCATACATCTTTAAATCAAATTTTGTCTCTATTTTTCTATCTGTATCAAATCTCTCTCCACCAAATGTAAAAGATTTTTTAACAGATCCATTCCCCGAGTGACCAAAATTTGAATAACCAATTTTGATGTTTGGAATCAGAGGAAGAGGATGTTCAAGATAAGCTTTCATAAAAATATCTCCTTCACTCTCCCATTTTAAAGTATCTTCTAGTTTTAATACATCCCCTTGATATTGTGCTGTTCCTGTTGGAGCATGATTATAATAACCCAAGTTTAGCTCCCCACCTATAACATCTGCCCTAGATAGGCTTGTTATAAGCGTTAAAAACAGTAGTGCTTTTTTCATAAATCCCCTTTTTATATAGTTTACAAAAATAATTGTATCAAAAAAATATTAGGATGCACCCAAGTTCATAGAGAAAATTGGCAACAGCATAGCAGCAACAATCACCCCAACAACCAAACCGATAAATAGCATCATAAATGGCTCTAATAGACTTAATAGCAGTTTTAGTTTATCATCATTCTCTTCTCGGTAGAGTTCAGCAATATTGCTTAGAATACTGGCAACTTCGCTGGACTCTTCACCCAGTGCCAATGCCTGCATAAAGTTTCGTTTAGGCAGTACCCCTTTACCTCTTTGTAGTGCATGAGAGAGTTTATTCCCCTCAATAACACGCTCTGAAGCTATCTCAAAACTCTCTCTAAAAGCAGAGTTTGCAAATGTGGTGGTGGCAAGTTTTACAGCATGGGCATAAGAGACCCCAGAGTTTAGCATAAGCCCTAAAATATAAGAGAATCGACCCAACTCATGGTTCTGAATAAGCTCTCCAATAACAGGAACTTTTAGCATAAACCCATCGTAAGCTTTTTTAAATGCAAAGATATATTTATAAGATGCCTTAAATGCAATAATAATAGAAACAAATCCAACAATCAAGACCACATAATTTGCCGACAAGAAGTCTGAAACGCTCAAAACAAACTTAGTAATATCAGGTAGCTCTTGCCCTGTATCTTTGAAAATTCCTGTAATTTTAGGAACAACAAAGGCAATAAGAAACCCTGTCATACCAATGGCAACCAAAAAGATAAAAAGAGGGTATGCCATGGCATTACCAACCTGCTTTTTTACCTTGGCTTGGCTAGAGAAGAATGAACCCATCTGAATCAGTACAGGAACCATCTTTCCACTTTGACCTGCAACATTAATACTCTGTAAAAAGAAATCAGGAAGATAATAGACCGACTGTGAACCCAAAGCGTGATAGAGTGATTTTCCCTCTTCAATCATTGTTCGTATTGAGGCTAAAAAAGAGGCATATTTTTTCTCTTTTTTATGTTGACCCTCTATAAGTTTAATCGCCGTTAATACAGCCATTCCTGAATTAAGATAAGAAGATAACTCTTTGGCAAATGAGCTTAGTAGTGGACCGGGCATCTCTCGTTGTGAGAAGTTGCTTTTTGTAATTTGAGATGTCTCTTGGATACTTTGGTAGAAGATACCTTGCATTTTAAGTTTCTGTTTAGCCTCATCAATGGTCGAAGCTTCTATACTGCCTTTGGCATTTTTACCTTGTTTTGTAAGACCTTTATATTTAAATAACATATTATTGAGAACCTTATTCTATAGTATCGCCATTATAGCTAAATTTAATAATGATATTTTTTTAGATTTAAACTTAATTTAAAATAAATCTATTTTTTAAGTGTAGAAGCTTAAAAAGTATTACAATTTGACATATTGCTAATCTTTTTTATTTTTTTATGTGATAATATTGGAATGAGTGAAAATAATTATAGTGGTAATCTTCCACCATCAGCAGTAGAATCAAAAAAAAAGAGAGCCATTGTAAACCACTTGAGCTGTGCTACATTGGATGGACTGTCAGCAAAAATAATTGAAGTAGAAGCTACTTTTACCAAGGGGCTTCCTGGTTTTGCCGTGGTTGGTTTGGCAAGTTCAGATATTCAAGAGGCGAAAGAGCGTGTAAAATCTGCTCTTTTAACCAATGGTTTTACCTTTCCACCTTTGAAAATAACGGTAAATCTTAGCCCCAGTGATTTAAAAAAATCAGGAACACATTTTGATTTGTCTATGGCACTTTTAAATGCTCTGCATAAAGAGCATATAGAAGAGAATGGGTTGTTCATCTTTGGTGAACTGGGGCTGGATGGTCGTGTGAAATCAAGTTCTACACTTTTTCCAATTATCTTGTCATTAAAAGAGCAAGGGCTACTTAAACGAGCCATTGTACCCCAAGAGGCGATGAAGCATCTAAGTCATATAGCAGGTGTTGATTTTATAGCTGTAGAGACTCTTAGCCAAGCAATAGAACTCTTTAAAACAAAACAGTTTAAAGCCTCGACCATACAATTTAACTATCAATCCAAAAGCATGACCATTAACAATCAAACATATTATGATGATATAGAGATAGAGTCCGATTTTCTAGATATAAAAGGGCAACGAATTGCCAAACGAGGAGCGTTAATCTCTGCTTCGGGTATGCACAACTATCTGATGGAAGGAAACCCAGGTTGTGGAAAGAGCATGATTGCCAAACGTCTAAAAGATATTCTTCCTCCTCTCTTAGAAGAGGAGATGCTCTCTATTGCCAAGCATCAATTTTTGGACGGAACTGTTCCAACCTTTAAAGCCAAACGCCCGATGCGTTCTCCACACCATACAGCCACCTCTGCCTCTATCTTTGGAGGAGGCTCGTTTAAAGCAAGAATTGGAGAGGTTGCATTGGCTCATAATGGCATGTTGTTTTTTGATGAGCTTCCTCATTTTTCTAAAAATATACTCGAAGCTCTCCGAGAACCACTGCAAGACAGAAGGGTCAATATATCAAGGGTAAACTCAAAAGTAGAGTATGATGCTGATATTATGTTTGTCAGTGCGATGAACCCTTGCCCTTGTGGAAATGCTTTGTCTAAAAAGAAAGAGTGTCGATGTTCTGAACAAGAGATTAAACGTTATAAAAACAGACTCTCTGAACCCTTTTTGGATAGAATTGATCTTTTTGTTGTGATGCAAGAGGTCTCTGCCACCGATAAAGCAGATGTCTCCTCTAAAGAGCTAAAACTTTTGGTCAATCAAGCATTTAAAGCACAAAAAGAGCGAGGACAATTACATCTAAATGGAAAATTAGAAGAGAATGAGATTGAAAGATTTTGTATTTTATCGGATGATGCCAATAAAATTTTACTTTCGGCTATTGAACGTTTTGCTCTTTCACATCGAAGTATAGGCAGTATTAAAAAAGTAGCCAGAACCATAGCCGATTTGGAATTTTCTGCAACTATTGAAAAAGGACATCTTTTAGAAGCATTATCTTATAGAAGACGTTAAAACTAGGGGATTCACAACTCTCCCACAGTAGTTTATTATTATCCTTTCATACAAGGAACGACAAATGAAAAAAATAAAACAACTACTAATATCAATAACGCTTCTCTCTTTTATTGGATGTGGCGTAACCGAGAGTGAAAATGAGATAGACCCTAATTTAGGGTTTGATATGTGGGAGTATATGACAGCTTCTTTAGATTATGAAGTTGAGTATGCACTTTATGAAGATGGAAAAGAGGTCGACTACTATGTTGAGACCAATAGAATGTTTGATAATGGTAAGACCTATGAACGCAGAAGTGAAACAGGACGAACAACACATTATTTAAACAGTAATTATATTTTAATGAAAGAACCCTCTAGAGATGTAGAGATTAGTCGATATATACATTTAGGAGATAATAATATTTTTAGAGCTTCTGATATTGATAATTGTAAAGCAGAACGATTTTATGCTACATATAAAATTTATAATGTAGTTTTTGATAATGTTTTAATGATTGATTGTCTTAGTCAAAGTGGCGTAAAACAGGAGTTATACTATGGTTTTAACGAAGGAATAGTAGCGATTTATCAGAGTAATAAAGAGCATGTAACCGAGTATGTTAAAGTAAAAGAGAAGCGTCTTTTTTAAAAAAAATAAATAAATTACAAAAAACCCTTGACAAACTAAAAAGTTTTGCCTATAATTGCACTCCAATTTCATACATAACAGTTTGAAAAAGGCAAAATTTCGGAGTGTAGCGCAGTCTGGTAGCGCACCTGGTTTGGGACCAGGGGGTCGAAGGTTCGAGTCCTTTCACTCCGACCATTTAGATATTTAAAATTTCAATATAATAGTTAAATCAAACTTTTATGGTAGGCGTAGTTCAGTTGGTAGAGCACCTGTTTGTGGCACAGGTTGTCGCGGGTTCGAGCCCCGTCGCCTACCCCATGATTAAATCGGGTAACCACCCCAAATGAAGAAGCGCTAGTGGCTCAACTGGATAGAGCATCAGACTTCGGATCTGAGGGTTAGGGGTTCGAGTCCTCTCTGGCGTACCATTTGATTTAAGTATTATGTTTATGTGCACTCATAGCTCAGCTGGATAGAGCATCGCCCTTCTAAGGCGAGGGTCTTAGGTTCGAATCCTAATGGGTGTACCACTTATTATTGTTATAAACAATCACATGCGGATGTGGTGAAATTGGTATACACGCCAGACTTAGGATCTGGTGCTTTACGGCGTGGAGGTTCGAGTCCTCTCATCCGCACCATCTTTTAACTCTTTTCAAAAATCATTTCTTTTTTTAAACAAAAAATATTCTTTAATTTTCCGTACTTTTTACATAATCAATATCATTTTACTAGCTGTATGTTATTAATTTTTTAATTGGATTGATATGAAAATAATATGTTGAAAAAATGGGATTGTAAAAAGAGTGGTCCTCGATACTAGATTCGAACTAGTGACCACCACCTTGTCGAGGTGGCACTCTACCGCTGAGTTAATCGAGGAGAAGAATTAACCGAGTGGAATTATATTTTTTTTTCTCTTAAATAGAGGTTATATCTTCTTTTTCTTTGGACGAATAAATCTAGATAAAAATGATATACGCTTTTTTCTTTTGCTTTTAGCAATTCTTTTTTTAATCTCTTTTAAATTCTTTTTTGCAGATTGTAAAACGGAATCTTTTGAATCAAAAAGTAGAGAACGTATCTCTATTGCTACATTTAACGCATCTCGTGCTTTTTCGTACTCAAAAAGGTGATAGTAGCAGATTGCTAAGTTATTGTATGATGTAGCTGTGTCGGGGTGACTCATTTTTAGCAACATCTTTCTGATTTTTACAGCTTTTTGAAAAAGAGGTAGTGCCAATTCATACTCTTCTGCTTTTGCATAGAAATAAGCCAACTCTTGATACGAACTTGCAGTATGTATATGCTCTTCTCCTAAGTGTTCAACTCTTATTGCTAAAGATTTTTTGTAGAGAGCATGTGCTTTCTCTAAATTATTGTCTTCAAAATAGATATTTGCCATATTGCTATATATCGATGCTGTCTGAGGATGATTAAGACCAAAAAGTTCTTCTCTAATGTTCAAAGCTTTAATGTAAAATTTTAAGGCTTGTACTCTAGAACCATCTTTTGCATAGGCATCAGCCAAATTATTGTAGCTAATAGCTGTTTTTTTATCCAATAAACCAAGAGTTGATTTTCTAAACTGTAATGCTTTGGTGTAACAATCAATAACTTTTTTATTTAAGTTTCTGCTCTTGTATAAATTTGCGAGAACATTGTACTCTTCTGCTGTAGGCTGTTTTAATATATTATCCACACCTAAACAGGTTACTTTTAATGATTTTTTACCAATAATATTACTGTCTAGATGAGAAATAGTATCAATCATTGTAAAACCTTTAACTTTTATATGTGATTATTATACCTTTTTTTTTTAAATAAAAAATTTTAATTTTAATCTATTTTAGATAATAGTAATAAAAATAGTCACTATTGTTGAAAAAAAATATATTACAAATAATTAAAGTTAAAATTTAATATAATAGAATTAAATCTATTAAGAAAGGCAAAAGTATACTTTTCAATTCGATTTTAACCATCAAAGGAGTATAATCGCAAAATTTTTCTCACTTTATGCACTTTTAAGGTTTCATCATGTAGTATGAGAAAAGTTAATTAGGACTAATATTGTCCGATTTAAAAAACAGAGTTAAATTTAAAAGGAATTAAATGAGAGTTTATCTGGACAACAACGCTACCACAATGGTTGACCCACAAGTAAAAGCCGTTATGGATCCGTTTATTAGTGAAAAGTATGGTAACCCTAATTCACTTCATGCTTTTGCAGGTGAGACACACCCAGCAATTAAGACAGCAATGGAGAAAATCTATGCAGGAATTCAAGCAGATAGAAAAGATTCTGTTGTTATTACCTCTTGTGCAACCGAGAGTAATAACTGGGTTTTAAAATCTATCTACTTTGAGTATATTTTAACAGGTAGAAAGAACCATATTATTATATCTGAAGTTGAGCATCCATCAATTATTGCAACGGCTAAATTTATTGAGTCAATGGGTTGTAAAGTAACCTATCTTCCAATTAATAGCGAAGGATTAATCGAAGCTCAATCGGTTAGAGATAATATTACCTCTAAAACAGCTTTGGTTTCTGTTATGTGGGCAAACAACGAGACAGGTGCTATCTTCCCTGTTCAAGAGATTGGAGAGATATGTGCTGAACATAAAGTTCTTTTCCATACTGACGCTGTTCAGGCAATTGGAAAACTGCCAATTTCAGTTCAACAATTTAATGTTGATTATTTAACATTCTCTGCTCATAAGTTTCATGGACCAAAAGGGGTTGGTGCATTGTATATGAAAAATGGTAAAGAGCTTATGCCTCTACTTCATGGTGGTTCTCAGATGGGTGGACACCGTTCAGGTACACTTAATGTTGCAGGAATTGTTGGTATGGGTAAAGCGATGGAAGAGGCAGTTGATGCACTTGATTTCGAGATGGATGATATTCGAGAAATGAGAAATGATTTCGAAGATGAGCTACTTAAAATTAAAGATACTTTTGTTGTGACTCCAAGAAACAGAAGAACACCAAACACTATTCTTATTTCGTTTAGAGGAATAGAGGGTGAGTCTATGTTATGGGATTTAAACCGTGCAGGAATTGGAGCAAGTACAGGAAGTGCATGTGCAAGTGAAGATTTAGAAGCCAACTCGGTAATGGAAGCGATTGGAGCAGATGAAGATTTAGCCCATACAGCCATTAGATTCTCTTTAAGCCGATACACAACCCAAGAGGAGCTAGATTATACACTTGAAGCAGTTAAAAAAGCTGTTAAAAGACTTAGAGAGATTTCAAGCTCTTACGCCTATAGTCCATCGGGTCACTACTCAGGATTAAAAGGTCACTAAAAAACTCTTCTTCTCGTTCCCACGCTTAGCGTGGGAACGAGGGAAAACAAAAAAAGAATAATAAAATATAATAAGAAGGAAAAATTATGGGAATAGATAGCTTAGTAGGCGGTACTATCTGGGATGAGTACAGCAATAAAGTAGCAGATTTAATGAACAACCCAAGAAACATGGGTGAGATAACAACAGAACAAGCCGAAGAGATGGGTGGAAAGCTTATTGTTGCCGATTTTGGAGCAGAGTCTTGTGGAGATGCAGTACGTCTTTATTGGGTAGTTAACCCAAATACCGATGTAATTATGGATTCAAAATTTAAAAGTTTTGGTTGTGGAACAGCCATTGCAAGTTCTGATACAATGGCAGAGCTTTGTAAATATAAAACTGTTCAAGATGCAGTAAAAATTACCAATATTGATGTTGAGTTGGCAATGCGTGATACACCAGATGTTCCATCTGTTCCACCTCAAAAAATGCACTGTTCAGTTATGGCTTATGATGTAATTAAAAAAGCAGCTAGTCAATATATGAACGTTGATATGGAGAGCTTTGAAGAGGAAGTAATTGTTTGTGAATGTGCCAGAGTTACACTTGACACACTTAAAGAGGTAATTAGACTTAATGACCTTACAACAGTTGAGCAGATTACAGATTACACTAAAGCTGGAGCATTCTGTAAATCATGTATTCGCCCTGGTGGACATGAAGCAAAAGATATTTATCTTGTAGATTTACTAGAAGAGTATGAGCGTGAAAAAATGGCTAAAACTGCTGAAGATATGAAGAGTGGTGGACCAGTTAACTTTGCAGATATGACCATTGTTCAGAAACTAAAAGTTGTAGAGCAGATAATTGATAAAAACATTCGTCAGATGCTTATTATGGATGGTGGAGATATGGAAGTTCTTGATATTAAAGAGAACGGAGAACACTTTGACATCTATATTAGATACTTGGGTGCATGTAATGGTTGTGCAAGTGCAGATACAGGTACACTCTTTGCTATAGAAAATATTCTTAAAGAAAAATGTGACGAAAACATTAGAGTTTTACCAATATAATCTGTTAAAATAGAGTTTAGAATCCGTAGGGTCGATTTATCGACCAAGAATTAAAACAAATGTTTATTTTGTGGTCGGTAAATCGACCCTACGCGAGATAATATGCTTAAAAAAGGTTTTATCATGAAATATACACTCTTTCTAACTTTAATCTTCTCTCTTATTGCTTGTTCCAACACTTCTCCTACTCCAAAAAATAGTCCATTTAAAGCTTCTACCGTATCTAAAGAGTTTTTAGAAACCCTTGATTTTAAAGGTAAAGAGTTAATTGCCATACCTATTGGTAAAGATTTTTACTACATTCATAAATCGGGTAAAAAGATGTTAACATTGACCTATGATAATGGTCCAGACGAGTTTCAAGATGGTCTAGCACGTACAAAAGTTAATGGTAAAATAGGTTTTTTCAATAAAAATTTAGAGATAGTTTTGCCTCCTGTTTATGATTTTGCATTCCCTTTTCATAAAGGAAAGGCTGAAATTTGCACAGGCTGTAAAGAGAAATCTGATGGAGAAAACTCGATGCTAGATGGTGGAAGATGGCAGAAAATAGATCGAAATGGATTGGTTATTGAGTAGATATAGAGAGATTCACAACAGCATAGAGATGTGGTATAAAGAGCATGGGCGTTTAACATTACCGTGGCGTAATACTGACAATCCTTATCACATCTATCTCTCTGAAATTATGCTTCAGCAGACACAAGTTAAAACGGTTCTAGAGCGTTTCTATTTTCCTTTTCTAGAGAGATTTCCTACATTAGAAAGTGTTGCTAATGCTCCTCTTGATGATGTATTAAAAGCATGGGAGGGGTTGGGTTACTATACCCGTGCTAGAAATTTACAGAAAACAGCTCAAGAGACAAAGGGTATACTTCCTAACTCTGCTACCGAGTTGGAACAACTTGCAGGTATTGGAAAATCAACAGCACATGCCGTGGCTTCATTTGCCTTTAATAAGCCTCTTCCTATTTTAGATGCCAATGTAAAACGTATTTTATACCGTTTTTTTGCCATTAAAAAGCGTAATGAGAAACTTTTATGGGAAAAAGCCTATGAGCTTTTTAACAAAAACAGTGCCTATATTTATAATCAAGCAATGATGGATATAGGCTCATCTATCTGCACCCATAAAAATCCAAATTGTGGTCTCTGCCCTTTTGAGTCACTCTGTCAAGGAAAAGCAGACCCTTTACTTTATCCTGAAAAAAAGATAACCAAAAAGAAACCCACCAAAACCCATTTTATGTTGGTTTATCATCAAAATAACCGTTATTATCTAAGTCAAAATAGCACAAAACTTTTGGGTGGGTTGTGGGCATTTCCTCAAGAGAAATCATTTAATATTAGCAATAAACATACCCTTTTAGGAACATTTACTCACCACTACACCCACTTTAGATTGGATGCAACAGTCGTTCTATTAAAAGCCCAAGAGCCTTTAGACTCTTTTTTTACTTTTGAAGAGATAGATAAATTGGCATTAAGTGGAGCAGATAGAAAAGCGTTGGCATTGTTAAAACACCCTCGATAAGGATTCAACATTCCAAATTTATCGCGTAGGGTCGATTTATCGACCATAAAATAGGCATTTAGTTCAATTCGTGGTCGATAAATCGACCCTACAGAATTCAAATTTTTCTTAAATCATTGGTATTGACAACACCCTACGCATTAAAACCTTTTAACCATTCCTAAAATTTTATCTTTTACCTGTGAAACAATAGGGGCTGTTTTTATTTCGGTTTTGCTGTATCCATATCTATTAAATAGCTCTTGTGGTGGAGCTGTGGTTGTTACTTTTATATTTTTAAATTGATAAATATATTTTTTATTATAATAGCCAATATCCAGCAGGGTATCGCAATCTTTTTCCATCATCAAACATTTACCTAGAAACTTTTGATATTTTGATGCTTTGGTTGATTCCATATAGAAGTTTTTCCATCCCTTATTGATGGCTGTGTAGATGGCTTGTTGTTGGTCAATGGTTAAGCGATTTTTTAACTGATTTTCCCAATATATTCGATTGCTTCTACCATAAGTGATTCTGTTTTTATCACAATAATCCAACCAATTTTTTAAAAGAGGTGGTATAGTCGGAATCGACGGCTTGAGCCTTGCTTTATTTTCTGTTGGTTTTTTTTGGGTTGAAGCCTCTGTTTTAGAGCTGTTTAGGCTCTTTTTATGCTTTCCAAGAATCTTCTCTACTGTTTTCTTGCTGTGTATAAAAAAAAGATGAATATAGTAGTATTTTTTATACTGAACAACCTCTATAAGCTTCATCTCTTTTAAAATCTTCTTGGTTTTCTTAACCCTATCAATTGCCCAATTCATCCCTTTTCTTGTAAACTCATCGGTTGCAAGGGGTTGATTGGTCTTTTGCTGTTTAGCGTGATAGAGGTAGAAGCTATATAAGGCAAGTAGGTTAGCATAATCTTTTCCATGTCTCATAAACTTACGCAAAATATTTGGATGAATAACAATTAAATCTTCTATGGGTTCTTGTTCCATTTTTTTGCCTTATATTTTTTTATATTTGGCATTGTAGCACTTTAAAATTTAAAATACAATAAAAATGATACTATTTTCTCTTTTTAATCTGATGCAAAACTCATTAATGTTTTTAAATTATCTTTTATCTCTCTTTTGCTTTTTTCACTATCTTCTAATTTTTGTTCAAGTTCTAAAATTCTAAGATAAAGTTTAATAGCTTTTTCTAATTGATAACTAATTTTATTTTGAGATACAGATTTTCTTAAATTACTCTCTGTATAACCAATTCTTTCTGCTAATTCTTTATAAGTCAACCCCAACTCTTTAGAAACTTTTTTAACCAAATGTATCTCTTTCTCTTCCAAAACAGCAACTCCTTTTTTATACGATTATACCAAAAAGCCCCCTTTTCTTAAGAGAGTTTTTAAGTATCTTCTTTCTACAAGGTAGCATTTAAAGAATGAGGGTGGTTTTTTAGGCGAGGTAAAATTTGGGTTATGAAATATTAAAAAAAATTGGCAAAAATCGTAGGGTGCTGTTTTCAACGCACCACAAATAAAAATTGGAAGAGAAAGAGAGAAGGGGTAGGGTGTTTTCCCACAAAAACACCCTTTAAAATAAACCAATAAGCTCTTAAAATTTCTTTCTTTTAGGAATAGAGATTTTTAAGATACCATCTTTAATCTCTTTTGTTAATGCACGTAAGTCTGCATTATGAGGTAAAGATAGCTCTTCGGTACTGCTACTGCTAAAGCTTGATTCTGATAAACCATTAGGAGTTGGTTTATGCTCTTTTTTTGTGGTTTCGGTCTCTATTTTTACCATATTCCCATGGGTTGTAACGGTTACTTTTGTATTTTTACTGTCTTTTAGAACTCTCTCTACATAATACTTATCTTTAAGCTCTTGAAACTCTTCAATAGGTGTATTGTCCATAATCTCTTCGGTTGTTTCTATAAGAATTGGTTCTCTGGGTTGGTTATGCTCTTTCATTCCTGCTTCCATTGCTCTGTTTAGCATCTCAACCTCTTTTGCACCGTCATACATAGATTGAAGATTTAAACTCTCTACACTGGTTGCAAAGCCCAAAGATGTAAAGAGTAGAGCGATTGTAACTATAGAATATTTTTTCATTTTATTTTCCTTTTTTGTCTTGTTTCTGACAAGAAATTTTATCAAAAAAAAGTATGAAAGAATTTATTTTAACATATTTTTCTCCTTAACTTTTATAGATTTTAAACCTATATCTTTTAAAATAAAAGAAAAAAATAAGTTATTTTATAAAGATTTTCTTTATATTTTATCGGTATAAAAAGTGAGATTTTTGAGTTAAAAAGAGGTTTTGTCTAAAGAGTAGTGATGGTAAATTTGGTCAAGTATGGAGAGAATTAACACGCTTTTATGTAGAATTCTCTTATGAGAAAGATACTATATATACTATTATTATGGAATGTTTTCCTTTGTGGTAAAACATTTAAAAATATTGAATTTAGAGGCGATGTAGATTTAATTACAGGAGAGTTCGATCGGGCAACTCTTCTTAAAATCTGCCATATTGAGTACCCTGCTATCTATAAAATTTGGAGAGAAAATCCAACTTTTGAGCGTAAACAGATAAAAGGATTCGTGAAAAATTTAATAGATTATTCACGAAGTATGGGTTATTACAAAGTAAAGGTTACTTCTAGTGTAAAAGATGATACCATCTATCTAAATATCAAAAAAAATAGAGCCATTAAGACAGCATCTATTACGGTTGATAAAGAGTTTGAGAAATTTTTACTCTTTAAAAAGAATCAACGTTTTAAAACAACAGAGTTTACAGCCTCGAAAAAGGAGATTACACGCTCTTTAGAGGTTAATGGTTATCCTACCTATAAGATGAATGCCAAAGCCTATGTTGACCTAGACCGTTATCAAGTCGATGTAAATATCTCTGTCGATAAAGGGATGAAGAGATATTTCGCCTCAACCGATTTAAATAACAGTTCAGATGTTGATAATAAACTGATATTGGATGAGCTGGTCTATGAAGAGGGGAAGCTTTATAATATCTTAAAACTAGAGGAGAGTTATGATAATCTCTATCGGTTGGGGGTTTTTGAGACCATTAAAATGAAAGCAGATTTCAATACAAGCACAGGAAAAAGTCCAATTCATATCTATCTAAAAGAGGGAAAAAATAAAGAGTTTGCTTCTAACTTGGGTTACGATACCGAAGATGGTGCAAGGGGTGGTGCAGAGTATATTGACCATAACTTTTTTGGAAATCTTCGTGAGTTTAGAGCAGGTATAAAAATTTCAGAACGTGGTTATAAAGTTGACACAGGATATTATGACCCACGCCTAGAGAACCCTTGGTTGGGCGATTTCTCTTTTAGAAACGAGCTTAGTTACGGGCGATGGGACTACGATGCCTACATCGAGAATGTCTTAACCGAGCGTGTAACCTTTGGAAAATCATTTATTGGACTGAACCATTTTTTTGGATTTCAGCTAGAGAGTTCACAAGTTGAATCAGATATTCCAGAGTTTCTAGAGGGGAACTATTTAATTAACTCTCTCTTCTACAGGGTCGTAGTTGATGCCAGAGACTCAGATATGGATGCTAAAAATGGTTACTATACCTCTTTGTATCTAGAGAAATCAATGAAGCAGTTGGGTTCAGATATTGATTACTTTAAAGTACTGGGAGAAGCCAGATATATTAAAGAGTTTAAACCTGTTGTTTTGGCATCGAAACTAAAAGTTGGTGCAATATCACAAGAGACCCCACCATTTAAACACTTCTTCTTGGGTGGAGCGATGAGTAACCGTGGTTATGAGTATAGAGACTTAGGAGAGCATAACTCAGGCTACCCTTTGGGTGGTTTGAGCATTATTGATGGTTCGTTAGAGTCACGATATTATCTAACTGAAAACTTTTCGGTTGTTGGTTTTTTTGATGCTTCTAAAATCTCTTTAGAGGTAAATGACTTTTCAGGAGAGTGGTATACCAGTTATGGAATGGGTCTACGTTATCTTTCGGTTATTGGTCCATTACGTTTAGATGTTGGTTACCCAACCGAAGGTGGTTTTGCCCTTCATTTAGGAATAGGACAAGTATTTTGAGAAAAACATTATCAACATTTTATGGCGTAATTAAGTGGTCGATTTTACTCTTACTTCTTTTGGGGGCATTGGTTGTCTTTATCTTGGAGTCTCCTGCAACGGTTTTAAATTTGTTAAAAGAGCCACTAAAAGAGCAGGGCATTAGTTATGGAAAAATGGAGGGGGGATTGCTCTCTGGATTTACCCTAAAAGATGTGAACTATAATGACCAAGTTCAAGCCCAAGAGGTGGCATTAACTGTTGATTTTGAAGCCCTAAAAAATAGGGTTTTGGTTATTGATAATTTGGTGTTGTCTCAAGCCACAATCGACAGAAAGTTTTTAGCCAATCTGGTGGATACCAACAGCACAAAAGAGCCAAAAAAAGAGGGAAATATCACCCTTCCTTTTGATAAAGTTTTGGTAAAAGAGGCACATATTTCACTAAAAGATGTTGGTTACCAAAATTATTATATTAATTCTGCAAAATTAGATATTCATAATCTTGAGACCGATATGAAAAAGAAGCACAAAGGAGAGCTAACCCTCCTACTTGATAGCAATATCACTCAAGCCGATATACACGCCTCTTTTGTTAATGAAAAATATGATGTTTTTGCAAAAGTAGAGGGAAATCGAGACTTTATTAACCCTTTTGTAGCAGAGCATAATCTAACTCTTTTGGTTGACCCCAAATTAAACCTAGAGGCAAAAGGTGATTTGGATTTGGTCAATTACAAATTAAATATTGATGCACTCTCATTAAAACAGAACCAATATATTGTTCATAGTAAAAGCCTAAATACCTTTGGTTCATTTAATATTACTCAAAAGCGTGTTGTCAATCACCTAAAGACCGAGTTGGATGGAAATGTGGCTCATTTAAAGTTAAAGAGTATCGCAAGTCTTGATTTAGACGATTTAAACAACAGTTTGAAATTTGATATTGATGGAGAGGTCAAACCAAAAAAAGAGTTTATACCATTGGCTCTTGCCGAGCAGAATATCACCATTCAACAGTTGCCTAAAATTGCTCTTTTAGCCAAAGGAACAATGAAAAAGGTCAACTTTTCAACCACCATAAAAGGGCTAAAAGTAAAACAGAATAATATGGCACTGCATCTAGAGAGCTTAAATGTAAAAGGAGATGCCAAACCTTTAGATGGAGATGTACGTACTACCCTTTTTACCAAATTTAACTCCTCTGTTGCCCGTGGGAATATTGGTTTAAAGAGTAGCCTCAACTACAAAGATATTAACAATACCCTTGCGTTTGATTTAGATGCCAATTTAAAAACCCACAAGCAATTTTTAACAAAAATGGCAAAAGATGCCAATGTTGTTGTGCAGAGTGATGGTAGCATCAAATTAACAGCAAAAGGGGACATGAAAAAGGTTACATTTTTAACCAAAATAGAAGATTTTAGAGCCAAACAGAAAGATATTTCTCTTAATCTTCAATCGTTATCTTTAAAAGGCGATGCAAAACCTCTACAGGGTGATGTCGATATTAATCTTTTGACAAACTTTAAATCTTCGATTGCCAGTGGAGATATTAAATTAAAGAGTAGCCTCAACTATAAAGATATTAACAACAGTTTAGGATTTGATTTACACTCCAATTTAAAAACAGACAAAATATTTTTAACCAAAATGTTAAAAGATGCCAATGTTACTGTTAAGAGTGATAGCAAAATAACCATCGTAGCAAAAGGAGATATGAAACATGTTGATTTCTCTACCGATGTTAAAGATTTTAGAGCCAAACAGAACCGTATAGATATTGATTTAAAAAGCATATCACTTAAAGGGAACAGTAGCCCTTTAAATGGCGATACAAAAGCCAATCTTTTGGCTAATTTTAATTCGACTGTGGCAGATGGTGATTTAAAACTGGATACAAAACTGAACTTTAAAGATGTGAATAACTCTTTGCACTTTACCGTAAAATCGGGCTTGAACGTACATGATGCGTATGTGAATAACTTTTTAAAAGATGCCAATGTATCGTTACGAGGCAACAGTAAAATAGCCCTAGAAGCAAGTGGTGGTATGCGTAAAATTAGCTCTAAATTGTCGGTAGATGCCAAGGTTTTTGCTCAAAATATTCTTTCGGATTTAAAGCTAAAGAGTGAAAAGATAGAGGTGGATATAAAGAAAAATCATATTGATGGGATGTTGCGTTTAAACTCAAAAGCTCCCAATTTGGCACTAAATTTAAAGAGCAGTTTTTTAGGGAATTATATGAAACCCAAAGAGATGGTTATTAAAGGAGATGTTGTGGTGAGTAACTTTAACGCTTTTAATATTAACCTAAACTCTTTTACGCCAATGCGATTACATATTGATAAATCTAAAAAACGACTCTTGGCAAAGTTTGATTCTAAAAAAATTCAATTAAGTGCAAAAAGTACCGACCTTGACCATCTATCTTTTAGTGTTAAGAGTGAACGCATCTTCCCCTCTGAAATTGTAAAAGTTCCTGATGAGTTCAAAAAGCAGTTTATCGAGTTAAATTTACGGGGTAAAGCAACCATTAGCCAACAATATTTTAATATTAAAGGGGCTATTGGTTCGAACAAGAACTTTAAAGCGACCCTCAATGCAAAAAATAGCAAAAGTGGTTTAGATGTACGTTTGGCAACCCGACATTTAAAAGTTAAAGCCACAGGAGATATAAAAAAGAAAAATATTGATGCAAAATTAGAGATAGATTCTGTTACCAGAGTTCAAGAGGAGTTTAATAAACTCTATCCTTTCGAGGTTACTCCTGTTGATGGAAAAATTACCATGAAAGCCAAACTAAGAGGAGAGCAGGTTTCGCTTAATGTGGCTTCTCCTAAATTAAAGCTCGAAGGGTTTAATGTAGAGCGAATCGAGATTGATGCCCATTACAAACCCGATGTTGTAACGATTAATAAACTCAATCTAGAGACCACAGGCTTTAAAGACAGCAGATTAAATAAGAAAATCTATCTTAATCAAAAAGGAAAAATCCATCTTGGAGAGAAACGGGATATACTTTTAGATATACACCCTAAAATTTTGGTTGATATAAAAGGAGATACTCAAAACCTAGGAGGCTCTTTAGATATAGATGCCTTGCCTCTTGGGCATCCTGATTATGGAGATGTTGTTTTAACTACCCATATAGATTTTAATCAAAATGGAGCCAAAAAGAAAATTGAGGGAAAAATCTCTTTAGAGAAGTTAAAACTTTTTTATGAAGCAAAATTTTTAGACCCAGCTCATGACCCAGATGTGGTTGTTTTTACCAAAAAAGATAAGAGAAAAGAGAAAGAGAGTTCATTTCTAGAAGATACCTATATTGACCTCTCTATTTATGCACCCGATGCCGAGTATAAAACCAAAGATATTAAGTTAGGTTTTACCGTTGATGTAAAAGCCAAAAAAGAGTTTGGTAAAAGTTTGGGAATGTTTGGAAAGGTCAAAGAGATAAATGGTCGGGTAGAACAAGCACCAAAACTCTTTACGGTTGTGGACTCTTCGATTGTCTTTAGAGGCTTAAAAGAGATTAACCCTCTGCTTGATATACAGGTACAACATGAACTGCCCGATGTGGTGATTTTTATTGATATTCATGGAGATGCAAAACGACCAAAACTAGAGTTTTCTTCTGACCCACAAATGCCTAAAAAAGATATTTTATCCTATCTTCTGTTGGGTGTCTCGACTGCAAGTCTCTCTGAAAGCAATGGAAACCTAGGGCGTGAAGCACAGCTCTTTATTATGAACCAAGCTGCCCGAGATTTAGCCTATGAAGTTGAACTAGACAGGGTCTTTATTAAAGACGATGGCACAGGCGAGGGGTACGCTGTGCAGGTAGGAAAAAAGGTAAACGACAACACCATGTTTATTATTGAAAGCTCAAAAGAGGGTAACTCCTTTATTTTAGAGTATGATGTCAATAAAAACATTAAAGTAGAGCTGGGTCAACATCAAAAAACCATACCTTCTCAGAGCATTGACATCTATTTTAGAAAGAGGTTTAAATAACGAATAAATATTAGCCCAAAATCTCTAAAATCATCTTTTGGCATTGGATTGGTGAAAATATCTTCTCTTTAGATGTTAATGCGTCTATTAAAAAGCCTTTTTTGCCTTGGTTGGTGCGTATCTCTACTTTTACCCCCTCTTTTGCCTCTACAAAGTTGTTGATGGTAAACTTTTGACCTTTTATTTTGATGGTTTTGTTAATATATCGGCTCTTTAGCTGTTTGAGGGTTGGGGTTTTGCTAAAGTCTATCTTGTCGCCTATTCGGTTGGGGTTTTTAAAGAGCCAGTGCCAAAAGTGGCTGATTTTAGAAGGCTCTTTTAGTTGTCTCTCTTCACCTTGTGGGGTCATGTAGGCAAGTTTGTTGTAGCTGTTAATATAGAAGATACTCTCTTTGTGCCAAGTGGGTACAAAGTTACAGATGGGGTCGCCCAATTTAGAGAAACGCTTGGTCACTTGGTCTACAAAGGTATCTATCGCTTTTTCTGGTGGCATGGTTGGTGTGGGAGTCTCAACGGGTTGGCTCTCTTTCTCTTCTGTTTGGGGTTCTGTAGAGACTTTTAGGTTTTCAATGGTCTCTTTTAGCTCTTTAATCTCTTTTCTTAATCTTCTAACCTCTTCATCTTGGCTTGGTAATACAAGGTCTTTGTTGTACTCTTTTCCCTTTTTTGTAAGCACCAAACCCCTAACTTTTGGGCTTCCATTCCACTCTTTGACCACAATTAGGGTGGTTTTTATTAGACCCAATAACTTTAACTCTTTGATGGTGGCTTCTAGGGTTTTGATTTTAAATTGAGGCATATCGCTCATGATTTTTTTGCTTGTAATGGCATAATATCCATTAACCGAGGTTGCCCAGTAGCTTAGGTTGGCAAAATATGCCATTAAATCCATTTGGGTATGAGAGAGATGATATTTGCTTTGAAAATCGAGGTCTTTAATTAAAATTCGGGTTCTTTGTTGTACTGCTGACATTGTTAATCCTTGAAAAAATAAATTTTCAAGAGTTCCACTACCAACATCTCTTGAGAAAAGAAGAAAAAACCCCTGCTTTTAAAGGCAGACTTAACCAATAGATTGATAAAATTCTATCAACCTAGGTTAGAAGTAGAGTCGTTGGTTTTAGACGACGCGGGGACTCTACTTTGCTTATCTTCTCTTTTAATTCCACCATTTTATACCAAAACAGCTTAAGATAAAATAAATTGTTTAATGTTTTGATGCGTTGTTTTTTGTGGCTACCCCTAAAAAAATAGGGTCTATAATTAATTATCTCAAAAGCGATTTTTTAAATCTTTTTAAGAGCGATAATTAACTATTAACCCTAGATTTTTAGGGGTCTGCTAAAAATTTGGTTAAAATACTCTTTTTAAATTAAGGAGTCTTTTTATGTCCGAAACCTCGTTATCTGCTCTTATATGGTCAACTGCCGACCTGCTTCGTGGAGACTACAAACAGTCTGATTATGGCAAGATTATTTTGCCCTTTACCCTTTTACGTCGTTTAGAATCTGTTTTAGCTCCAACCCGACAAGCTGTTTTAGATGAGCAAGAGAAACGAAAAGGGTTAGGTGTTCCATTAGAGCGTTTTTTGGTTAAGAAGTCGAAACATAACTTTTATAACAGCTCCTCTTTTGATTTAGCAAAGCTTTTAAATGATGCCTCTAATATTGCCGATAACCTAGAGAGCTACATTAATGCTTTTAGCCCCAATGCGTTAGAGATTTTTGAGAAGTACGATTTTATAACCCAAATCGAGAAGCTAAAAGAGAACAACTTGCTCTATTTGATAGTTGAAAAGTTTGCCAATTTTAACCTTGACCCCAAAGAGGTATCTAACCACAAGATGGGTCTGCTTTTCGAAGAGCTTATACGCAAATTTGCCGAGCAGTCCAACGAGACAGCAGGGGAACACTTTACCCCAAGAGATATTGTACGGCTAACAACATCGCTTCTTTTTACCCTTGATGACGAGGTGTTAACCAAATCGGGTGTTATTCGTAGTCTCTATGACCCAACAGCAGGAACAGGTGGTTTTTTGAGTTCGGGTTCAGAGTACATTCACGAGCTTAACCCATCGGCAGAGCTTATAACCTTTGGGCAAGAGCTAAACCCCGAATCATATGCTATCTGTAAAGCCGATATGATGATAAAGGGTCAAAAGGTCAAAAATATTAAACACGGCAACACCCTAAGCGATGACCAGTTGAGCAGTATGAAATTTAACTATATGCTCTCGAATCCCCCTTTTGGAGTAGAGTGGAAAAAGGTGCAAAAGCAGGTAACCGATGAACACAAAACCCAAGGCTATGCAGGGCGTTTTGGTGCAGGATTACCACGGGTAAGCGATGGGAGTCTGCTCTTTTTGCTTCATCTTATCTCTAAAATGTCGCCCATTACCGAGGGTGGAAGCCGAATCGGTATTATCTTGAACGGTTCGCCCCTATTTACAGGAGGAGCAGGAAGTGGCGAGAGTGAGATTCGCCGTTTTGTATTGGAAAATGACCTACTAGAGAGTATTGTAGCGATGCCAACCGATATGTTTTTTAACACAGGAATTGCCACCTATATTTGGATTTTAAGCAACAACAAAAAAGCCCACCGAAAGGGAAAAGTACAGCTTATTAATGCCACAACCTTTGGGCAGAGCATGAGAAAATCGTTAGGAAGCAAACGAAAAGAGCTAACCGAAGAGAGCATCAATAAGATAGTAGAGATTCACGGCAACTGCGAAACCTCAAAGCTCTGTAAGCTCTTTGATACCACCGACTTTGGCTACCGAAGAGTAACCATAGAACGCCCACTACAACTAAGCTTCTACCCCCAAGATAGCGAACGGATAGAGTCGCTAAAAGCAGACAAAGCCTTTATCAAATTAAAAGCGTTGGGCGATGAGATTTTAACATCCCTAGCCCAAATGGACAAGCAGATAGATGACCGAGTTCTCTTTACAAAAGCATTAAATATAAAATTAACAGCCTCACAGTTTAAGTTGATTCAAAAGCATATTGGCGAACACAACGAAGAAGCCAAGCTCTGTTATGACAAAAAAGGCAATTTAGAACCAAATTCAGAGTTAAGAGATTATGAAAATGTCCCTTTGAGCGAGGATATTTATGAATATTTTGAACGCGAAGTAAAACCCCATGTACCCTTGGCATGGATAGACGAGAAAAAACGAGATGCAAAAGATGGCGAGGTTGGTATTGTGGGTTATGAGATTCCATTTAATCGCCATTTTTACGAATACATCCCACCAAGAAGCCTAGAAGAGATAGACAACGAATTAGAGATTTTAAGCAAAGAGATTGTGGAGCTTTTAAATGAGATTTAACGTAGGGGGCAGTTTTCAACGCACCAAAAAACCAAATATACAAACCAAAATGCTTCGCCGAAAGGCTTGTTTAACCCTTTCGGGGAGACTCTTTTTTATGCCAATTTTTAATAATGGTGCGTTGAAAACAGCACCCTACGAGGCTCGATATGTCTAAATATAAACCATATCCAAAATATAAAAAGAGTGGCGTTGAATGGTTGGGGGATGTGCCTGAGGGGTGGGAGGTTAGTAAGTTTGGATTTATAAAAACCATTCTTACTGATTATACAGCGAATGGTTCATTTTCAAGTTTAGCTAAAAATGTTAAGTATATTGATACTCCAAATTTTGCAAGACTTATACGACTAACTGACCTTAGAAAAAATTTACAAAATACTAATGGTGTATGGATTGATGAACAATCATATAATTTTTTAAAAAAATCAACTCTTTATGGAGGAGAATTTTTATTAGCTAATGTTGGAGCTTACGCAGGATTATTTTATCAAATGCCTTATGTAAATTTTTTAACATCATTAGCTCCAAATATGTTTATGGCAAAATTTAATTCATTGAAAGTTAAAAGAGAGTATATGGCGTATATAGGTATATCTTATTCCGTTTCAGAACAATTGAAATTAAAAGCTACTGCCTCTTCTGCTCAACCTAAATTAAATAAAGATGATTTTAAATCAGTTAAATTTACTTTTCCTTCATTAAAAGAACAAATTCAAATAGCCAATTACCTAGACCAAAAAACCAAAAAAATAGACACCCTAATAGAAAAACAACAAACCCTTATAAAGCTACTGAAAGAGAAACGACAAGCCGTTATTAATCATGCTGTTACTAAAGGATTGGATGGTTCTGTGGAGATGAAAGATAGTGGGGTTGCTTGGTTGGGGGATGTGCCAAAGCATTGGATTGTTTGTATGTTTAAATATAAAACAAATAAAATTACTGATGGAGCGCATATATCTCCTGAACTAAAAAATGGAAAATATTATTTTTTATCAGTAAAAGATATAACTACTGGAAAATTAAATTTTTCAGAAGCTTTATTAACCTCTGAAAAAAGTTATAACTATTTAGTAAAAACAGGATGTAAACCAAAAAAAAATGATATTCTTTTTGGAAAAGATGGAACAGTTGGTGTAACAGCAGTTGTTCAAAATAAAAATAATTTTGTTATTTCATCATCACTTTTAATCTTTAGACCTAAAAATGAAATATACTCTCAATTTATGAATTATCAGTGTAATGGAAATTATTTTAAAAATCAAGTAAATAGTTTTTTACAAGGTGTAGCATTAAAAAGATTATCAATCCAAAATGTATTAAAAATATGGGCAACTTTTCCCCCACTAAAAGAACAAAAAGAAATAGCCAACTACCTAGACCAAAAAACCAAACAAATCGACACCCTAATAACCAAATCAACCAAAGCAATAGAGCTACTAAAAGAGAGACGAACAGCCCTTATTTCGGCTGTGGTTACGGGGAAGATTGATGTTCAAAACGCGTAGGGTGTTTTCCCTGAAAACACCGTCAAAACCAAACCTAAAATTTTAATCTATGCCAATTTATATATAACGGTGTTTTCGTGGGAAAACACCCTACCGTTTTGGATTATACAAACGAGGATGGGATATTTATACCAATTTGATTTCCTCTCGTTCCCACGCTAAGCGTGGGAACGAGGATATTTACGGTTTTGGATTAACATATAGGGTATAATACTTTTGATAAATTTTTAAAGTGAGTTGATGAATAGTTATAACTATAGAAATAGAGATGTAGAGAGTTTTTTAAATATTCTTTACAATGAAGGTTTAGAGAAAAGTAAATATTTAACCGATACAGAAGTGGTAGAGATATTAACCAATATAGGGATATTTAAATTTAAAGGGTATTGCTATGCGTTTAAAAATCGTTCGCATTCTATTGATGATATTTTGATGATTTACTTTTTTGATAAATATTTAACTCGGATTATTATGGATTTAACATCAACTATTGAAACAAAACTAAAAACTACTTTGGTAGAGTTATGCTATAAAAGATTAAAAACATTAGCCAAAAAAGATAAAAATAGAAATAATCCCTTTTTTTACCTTTTTAAACGAAACTATAAACGAATTTTAGATGCGAATGGTCATCGTATGGTTGATAGCAGAGGCAAGGTTAAAGAGTTTAAAATTAATGGCGTAACCGAAGGAAACTGGAAAAGTATTGACAATATAAATGAAGAAGAGTCCTATTCTCATTATAACTTATATTATAAAAATAAGTATCAAGTAGATTTAAATCTGACAAAGTATTTGGGTAGAGCAACACTTATTACTATGCGAAAAGATATTAACTATCCTCCTTTTCACTATCTGATAGAGAGTGCCACACTAGGAGGGGTTATTCAATTTATAAAATATTTAAAAATTGGCTCTTTTGATGTGTTACAACAGGTATCTTTATCTTTTAATATTAGACAAGGTTCAAACTTTGAAGCCTATTTAGAACGTCTTAACGAAGTTAGAAACAGAGCCGCCCACAGAGAGAGAATTTTTAACAGGAGTTACCGAAGTATTACAAGGTCAGGAGAGTTTAGTATTTTGAGTTCATCTATACATAAACATAAGTTTATAGATGTTTATCTCTACTTTTTCTTTATGCTTGATAGATTGGAAAATTTTAAAACCATTGAGATATTTAAAGAACAAGAGATTGAACGACTCTTTAAAAATTTTAAAGATGATTACTATTTACAGATGGATTCTAAGATGTTGATTAAAAATCTGAAAAGTGAAGAGTTTGAAAAAATAAAAGATTTTATTATAAGAGGAATGGAATAAAAAAAGCTAAACGTTTTTTAAATAACTTTCTAGAGTAGACCCAATAGCCAACATAGTTAGGTCGCAATGCCTAAGATGAAGAACTATTTTAAAGAATGCTTTTAAATAGAGGTTTAGCGTTTGTAGCAGTCTATTATAATACATTAATCATTAAAACCTCGACTAAAATGACACTAAATTTGTCCTAAATTGATAGGGGAAGATTGCTCAATACCAATGACCTCCTCTCGTTCCCACGCTTAGCGTGGGAACGAGGATAGGATATTTCTACCAATTTGGTTTTGTGGTGCATTGCAAACGCACCCTACGGTTTTTATGGTAAACTTAAAAAAAACATTGGGGTAAAAAATGGGAAGCCACAAAGAGATTGTATTTGAAAATGAAGTGATAGAGCTGTTAAAAGAGAGTGGTTATGTTGAGGGGTATTCAGAGAATTATGATAAATCTTTGGCTCTCTATCGGAGTGACCTTATAAGTTATATTAAAACAACCTCTCCTAAAGCGTATCAGAAGCTCTCTAAGACTTATGGTGTTGATGTGGATGAGGTTATCTGTAGACGTGTGGCAAAACAGATGGATGGTCATGGGTCGTTGCATTTTTTGCGTAATGAGGTCAAAGACCGTGGGGCTAAATTTCGGCTTTGTCAATTTAAACCAGAGTTGGAGAACCCCGAAACACAGAGCAGGTATGATGCCAATATTTTAAGGGTGGTTCGTCAGCTCTATTACTCGGAACAGAATAGAAACTCTATTGATTTGGTGCTGTTTTTAAATGGTATTCCTATTGTGACCATTGAGCTAAAGAGCGACTTTACCCAAAGTGTAGAGATAGCCAAAAGCCAATACAAAACCGACCGAAAACCCAAGGGTGAACCTCTGTTGCAGTTTAAAAAGAGGGCTTTGGTTCATTTTGCTGTGAGTGGTAGTGAAGCTTGGATGACCACCAAATTGGCAGGGGCAGAGACATTTTTTTTACCTTTTAACAAGGGAACTAAAGAGGGAGGAGCAGGAAACCCCCATAACCCAAACGGTTACGCAACGCACTATCTTTGGGATGAGGTGTTGAACCGTGAGAGCATTTTAAATATAATTCACAGATATATACACCTGCAAGATGATAAGATGATATTTCCCCGTTATCATCAACTTGATGTGACTCGAAAGTTGTTAAAAGAGAGCAAAAAAAATGGGGCAGGAGAACACTATCTTATTCAACACTCGGCAGGTTCGGGGAAATCTAACTCTATTGCTTGGTTGGCTCATCAGCTCTCTTCGTTGCATGGTATAAAAGGAGAGGCTGTTTTTGATTCGGTTATTGTGATTACCGACCGAACGGTGCTTGATAGCCAACTCCAAGAGACAATTTTGGGCTTTGACCACACAAAAGGGGTGGTGGTTACCATTAGCCGTAAGGGGTCGAGTGAATCTAAATCGGTTCAGCTTAAAGAGGCGTTGAAGCGTGGGGCAAAGATTATTATTACTACAATTCAGACCTTTCCTTTTGTGCTAGAGGGGATACAAAAAGAGAAATCATTAAAAAATAACAGCTATGCGATTATTGCCGATGAGGCACACTCTAGCCAAACAGGGGGAACAGCCCAAAAGCTTAGAGAGGTGTTGAATGTAGAGCAGTTGGCAGAGGGGGAGAGCGTGAGTATGGAAGAGATGGTTACTGCCTCGATGACCTCGCGAACAGCCAACAAAAACTTAAGCTACTACGCCTTTACAGCTACCCCAAAACCAAAAACATTGGAGCTTTTTGGTCGTCTTCCTGACCCCAATAAGCCACCCTCTAGCTCCAATATTCCCAAGGCATTTCACACCTATACCATGCGTCAAGCGATAGAAGAGAGGTTTATTTTGGATGTTTTAAAGGGGTATACCACCTATAAACGTTTTTATAAATTGGAGCATGAAGATTTAAACAAAGATAAAAAGGTAGAGACAAAAAGAGCCAAAGTCCAGATAGCAAAGTGGCTCAATCTGCACCCTCATAATATCTCCCAAAAGATAGAGATAATCTGCGAACACTTTACCACCCATATTGCCCACCTGTTAAATGGCGAGGCAAAAGCGATGGTGGTTACCTCGGGTCGTCAAGTGGCTGTGCGTTATAAGTTGGCGTTTGAAAACTATATAAAAGCCCAAGGGTTAGAGAAACAGATACGCGTTATGGTTGCCTTTTCGGGAAAGGTCGAGAACGAGGGCAAAGAGTACACCGAAAGCCAAATGAACCCCGATTTAAATGGACGAGATATGCGAAAAGCGTTTGATAGTGACTACCAAGTAATGTTGGTTGCCAATAAGTTTCAGACAGGATTTGACCAACCCAAGTTGGTGGCGATGTATGTTGATAAAAAGTTGGGTGGGGTTGAGTGTGTGCAGACGCTCTCACGGCTAAACAGAACCTACAGAGGCAAAGAGCAGACCTTTGTGTTGGATTTTGTCAATGAAGCCCAAGAGATACAAGAGGCGTTTGAGCCATACTATAAAACCACACAGATAGAGGATGTGACTGACCCCAATATTGTCTATGATTTAGAGCTAAAACTACAGAGCAATAACATCTTTACTCCTCATGATATAGAGCAGTTTGCAAAAATATTTTTTGTAGCAACAAAACCTTTAAAAGCCAAGATGACATCGGCTCTGAAACCTGCTGTAGATAGATATAGAGTAGGGATTGAAGAGAGCGAAGAGCAGAGAAGTAGACTGCTGATTTTTAAAAAAGATTTGGTTACCTTTGTACGGATGTATCAATTTTTATCACAGATAGTCGATTACCAAGATGAAGAGCTAGAGAAGCTCTGGGCATTTGCAAAACATCTAATACCTAACCTGAGAGAGTATCAGAGCAAAGAGCCTATAGATATTTCGATGATAGAGCTAACCCACTACCAACTACACCGACAAAAAGAGCAATCTATAAAACTAAATGGAGATACCCAACTAGAAGCAGGAAACCCCACTGGTGCTGTGGCTCGTGAAGCTGAAAAAGAGTTGCTTTCGTATGTGATAGAGGAGATGAACAAGATTTTTAGTGGCAATTTTACCACCAAAGATGTCTTGAACTACGCCAACAGCCTAAAAGATAAGATGGCAGAGAATCAAAAAGTGATGGAGCAGGTTAAAAACAATACCCAAGAACAGGCGATGATGGGTGGATTTAGTGAGTCTATGGAGGATGCAATTATAGATAACATGGAGAGCCATCAAGAGATGTCAACCCAAGCCTTGACCCAAGAGGGGGTAATGAATGGATTGGCGAAGGTGCTTTATAGGCTTTTGAAAGATGAGGTGGCGTAATAAATAGTCTAAAAATAATAACAAATTATAGGGATTTATTATAGAGAAAGTCTTGATTTTTTTATTAAAAAAGTTTATACTTCCTGAAACTATTTCGATATATGTTATAAAATAGAAATATTTTTTATATATGTTTCATTAAGTCGCATTAATATTACTTATCTATTAATAGAAAGAATAGGGGGGGGAATATTCACTATTTTGGAATAATATTCTATATAAAATAAAAAGTTACAGGAGAGATATTGAGTTTGAATTCGTTGAAGCTACTCTATATTGAAGATGATAGAGACATACAGATGATATATTCTGTACAGTTAGAAAATTTTGTGGATAAAGTTATCTATGCAGGAGATGGTCAAGAGGGCTACGAATTATATTTAGTACATAAACCCGATATTATTTTACTTGATATTAATATGCCAAAGCTTGATGGTATCTCTTTGGCTAAAAAAATTAGAGAGGTTGATAAAGAGGTTAAAATTATTATTACAACCTCTTATGGTGACCAAGAGAAGTTGTTGGCAGCGATTGAGCTTTCGTTGGTTAAGTATATTTTAAAACCTATTGACCCACAAGTATTAGAAGAGACCGTGCTTAAAGCAAAAAATGAGGTAATTTCTGAGAGAAAAAAAGAGGAGAAGAAGCTTTTTATTTTGGATAATGATATGATTTGGAACAGAACCGATGAGAAACTTACTCAAAACAGTGAAGAGATAAAATTAACAAAAAACGAGAGACGACTCTTGACACTTTTGTCTACAAATGCACATAAAGTGTATACCTTTTTTGAAATTTTTGATTCACTCTCACATGATGATTTTTATAAAGAGTTCGATGCCAATCAAATTCGGGCTTTGGTAAAATTGATTCGAAAAAAGATTCCTAAAGATTCCATATTAAATGTCTATGGAGAGGGGTATCGTTTTAATCCTCTTCGTTAAAAATCAGTTTTAGAAGAGTTGAGTACTTCTAAAGCCACATTAAATTTATAATTTTTAATTAAACTTTTTAGTTTTTGGAACATCGCATTATCTTTTGGATTTAGATGCTCATTCTCTAGCTCTTTTATAGCTTCTTGACAAATTTTTGGTCGTTTTCTTTTGAGTGCAACTTCTAACTTTACAAAGAGTTTCTCTTTTAAGGCTTCGTCAATAAAGTTTGTCTCTTTAATAAACTGTTGAGGGATATATTTGAGAAGAACTTTATAAAGCTTTTCAACATCAATGGGTTTATTAAGATGGCTATTCATTCCATGTGATTTACTCTTCTCCATATCCTCTTGCATTGCATTAGCCGAGAGTGCAAGAATGGGAATATCTTTATCTATCTTACGAATAATTTTACTCGCTTCATATCCATCCATAATGGGCATTTGTATATCCATTAATATCAGGGCATAGCTATTTTTTTTGAACAAATCAACCCCCTCTTTTCCATTTGATGCAATATCGAGCTTAATATCTGAGTTCTCTAAAAGACCCGTGATAATCTCTTGATTGATGGGGTTATCTTCGACCAAGAGTATATTGGTTTTTTTGAGTAGATTAATATCTTTTTGGAGAGGTATAGCTTGATAGCGAGAGTGGTTATAGTCTTGAATATGCTCTTTACTCTCTTTTATCTCTTTTAATTCAACTTCAAAAATAAAAGAGCTTCCCTCTCCATAGAGACTCTCTACCCAAAGCTTTCCTTGCATCAGTTGAACCAACTGTTTAGAGATGGTTAAGCCCAAACCTGTTCCTCCGTAGTTTCTTGTGGTACTTCCATCGGCTTGTGAAAATGGTTTAAAGAGTCTCTTCTGCTCCTCTTGGGTTAATCCTATACCTGTATCTTTTACTTCAAAACGAAAGGTATGGTTATCAATTTTTTTAATATAGAGAGAGACTTCGCCTTTTGATGTGAACTTTACAGCATTGCTAAGGAGGTTATTGAGTACTTGAGAGACCCTTAAACTGTCTCCATATAGACGTTTTGGCATATTTTGAGCATACTCTATCTGAAGCTTTAACCCTTTTTTCTTGGCTGTGAATCGAACCAAGTCCATTGAGCTTTTAACCATTTTATAGATATTAAAGTTGTGTTTATCGATGGTGAGTTTTCCCGATTCCATTTTTGAAACATCTAAAATATCATTGATAATTGCCAAAAGCATTTTTGCTGAATTGTCTATTTTTTCAATATAGCCCCGTTGTTTACCATTTAAATCGGTCTGTAGTGTTAAGTAGCACATTCCAATAATACCATTCATTGGGGTTCGTATTTCGTGGCTCATATTTGCTAAAAATTCAGATTTTAATTTTGATGTATTTTCTGCTTTTTTCTTCATGGCATAGAGTTTGTTATTGTGCTGTTTAAACTTCTCTTGAAGATGATTAAAGCCATCAACAAGTTTACCAATTTCATCATCTTTCTCTACCACCATTTTTTTATTGAAATCTGGTGTTTCAGTTCGTAGATTTTCTAAGGCATCATGTACCTTATTAAATCTGCGTTTAATAGGAAGATACATATATAAAAGAACCAAAGAGAGAATAAGAATGGTGCTAATAGATAAAAAAAGTGTAAAATGAAGAAAATTGATACTGTTGATTGAAATCTGTTTGAGTGTATTGGAAAAGTTCTCTTTACTCTTTTGCTGTGATTTTTGAAAATGAATTTTTATCTCATCGGCTCTTTTTTTAAAAGGGGTAATAATATAGGTAAAGAGTTCAGAGACATTTAGATTGGCTGTATGTTGGGCTTTTTCATAATAGTGGTTAAAAAAATATAGAAACTCCTCTTTCTGTTTTCTGATTTTATCTTTATCTGTTTGAGTGTTTTGAAGTTGCTCTATTTTTGTAAAGTTATTTAAAATATTCTTTTTGAGTTTAATCGCTTTTTGAAGTCTGCCAAGTTCTACTTCTATCATTATATTTTTTAGCGATTCTACAAGCTCATCAAATAGCCGTATGTTGTTGTTTTCAATAAAAAGAATTTTAGAGAGCTTCATTTCAATATTAACTGCATGGTTAGAGTTTTCTTTTGTAAAAATATAGATGCTAAAGAGATAAATAATAAAGGCAAGAAGGGTAAAGATGAATATAATACGTATTTTTTGAAGAATGGTTAAGTTGAACATAACTGCTATGAAATCCTGAATTCTGAAATAAAGACCTCTATTATAGCAGTATTATTAATATTATTCTATTTGATGTTTAGCTTTCTACTTTTTTTAAGAACTCCAGCAGAGTAACTTATAAAAACATAATTTTTTTGAATCATCGATTCTATCTCGGAAATAGAGTATTTTTTAGGAGGCTTTCTTTTACTTTTACTCATTTCGCCAATCCAATAGGCACGAAGCTGTTTAGGATTTTTTTTTACAATTGTCTGATAGAATTCTGTATAGTAATTATCATCATCTAATGGAATAACTTTTACCCCTTTGATGGTTGTTCGTTTTCCTAGATATACATCCGAGATTTCTTTTTGTGTTAAAGATGAAAAGTTGCTATTTGGTGTAATTCTCATATTAATATTCGCAAAGATTAAAGAACTAAACGATAGTAATATAATTATTAATTTCATACATGTGCCTTGTTTTAGTGATTGGTGTAGTATATATGCTTAAATTAAAATAAAACTTAATAATTAAAATTAAAATATGATTTGAAATAAAAATAAAGTTTTATTTTGAAGAGAAAAAAGATTTTGAACTTTATAAGTTGTTAAATATGATTATCTGTTCTTTGATTTTTGACTTTTGAAAAGGTTTGTAAATAAAAGAGATATTTTGAAGGGGATAGATTTCTTTTATCTTCTGTTCGTTCTCGCGTTTTGTAATAAAGATGATGGGAATCTCTTCTATATTGCTATGTCTTTTTAAAAAATTAAAAATATCAACACCACATAGGTCATAGAGTTCCGTATGTAAAATAACCAAATCTATATGCTCTTCTTCAAATATCTCCAAGGCTTCATACTTATTGAGAGCCAATAGAATATCAAAATCATCATCTAGAATGTCCATTAATTCATCAATCTCGTCAGGGTTATTATTGATGATTAAAATTGTAGATATGGTATTTTTTTCTACAGGTAATCTCTGTTTTAGTTCGTTAATAACCTTTTCAAGTTCAAGAGAACACTTTTGGATTAATGCTCTATTTGGATTTGGTTGTTGATGTAGTTGTGTTGTAATCTTTTCTAAGGATTTCATGCCCAATGTAGAAGAGAGACCCTTTATTGCATGAATAACATCTTGTAATAGACTATTTTCTAATGTATCTAATTGAAGATTTTTGTATCTTTCTTGGAAGTTATGTAAAACTTTTAAGTACAATTCATGGTTTCCATTGAGATATTTTAATCCAATGGTGGTGTCTATATTTTTAAAAAGAGGTAACTGATTTTCATCTGTTGGCACTACAGTCCTTTGGTGTTTATATTGAAATTCTTAGAGTGAAATATTATCTCTAAATGAGGTAGTAAGTGTGAAAAAAGTGATTTTTTTTTTCATATTTAAAAAAATAGGTACTGTAATGTAACAAACTAAAAATAAGTTTTTAAACTGTAAATCAAAAAACTTATTTCATATATTAAAAATGGTTGATAAGTCTACTCTGTATCTGTCTACGAAAGTTATTTACAATGGGAGAAGATGATTGAAGTAGAATAAATATAGTTAATGTTGATAGTGCTTTCATTTAATTTTCCTTTAGTTTTATATTTAAATTATAAACTAAGAATTGGTAAGAATAGTGAAAATTAAAGCGAATATTAGTATAATTTATTCAAAATTGAATTATATTTAATGAAAGTTATATTGATGAACCGTTCAGAAGAAAATTATATTATTGAACTCTTTAAAAGAGTCACCCCCTACAAATGGTCTATTTTAACTATTATGCTCCTTTTTATAGTATTGATGAAAGTAAAACTCTATTTTACACCCTCTGTCTATGAGTCTTATGCAATTATCAAGGTTAAAGTTAATGAGAATAAAGTAGACAGTAAAGATTTGTTACGAGACAGTCTATTTAAGACAAATACCGTTGGTATTAATCAAGAAATGGCTATTTTACAGACCTATCAAACCAATGAAAAAGCACTAAAAAAGATTGATTTTAAAGTTAAATACTTTATAAAAGATGGTTATAGAAAAAAAGAAATTTATGATACTGTTCCTCTTAAAATTACAAATATTACAAAAATAGAACCAAAGTATATAGATAAATTTATTACCATCTTACCTTTAAAAAATGGTTTCTCTGTAGATGTAGAAGGGGTAGAGAACAACACTACTTATGCTTATGATGTAGAGGTTGAAACCCCTTTCTTTTCGGCTGTTGTCTCTAAGAATAAAGAGTTTATTACCCCTATTTATATTAAATTGCAAGGAAGTAGCCGTCGAATCTATGAGACTATTATAAAAGATAATCTCTCTGTTTCACAGTTAAAGTTAGAGACAAATCTTATTAAAGTTGCATTTCAAGATACTATTCCTAAACGAGCCAACGAATATATAGATGCGTTGGTTGATGTCTATATTAATCGAAGTATAAAAAAGAAAGACTCTATTAACAGTAAAATTTTAAACTTTTTAAATGACCGTTTAGAGGTTACAAAAAAGAAATTGGATATTGCCGAAAGTGAATTAGAAGAGTATCAATCTACCAATAAAAATATTGATCCCTCTATGAACTCTAAAGACTCTTATGAAAAATTGAGTGATATTGAGTTACAACTTTCTGAAATTCAATTAAAAGAGCAGTTGATTTCAAATCTTCTTATTTTTATAAAACGTAACCGTAACCTTGACTCTATTGCCCCAACACTGTTGGAGTTTAATGCACAATCAACCCTTAAATTGATTAGTGATATTCAAGCACTTCAGATTAAAGAGGATGAACTCTCTGTTGAGTTTACAGATAAGTACCCCCCTTTAATAAAGCTACGAAAACGAATGCGTAGTATTAAAAGACAAGTCTCTTTAAATATTAAAAATCTTAAATCGACACTTAAACTTAAACGAAAAAGTCTCTTGAAGCAGAAAAAAAAGTATGAAGCTATTTTAACGGCTCTTCCTAAAAAAGAGAAAAACTATATTAACTTTAAAAGGAATTATGAGGTCAATTCAAAAATTTACACCTATCTTTTAGAGAAAAAATCAGAAAATGAGTTGTTACAAGTAGCCACTATTTCAGATTATGAGGCGATAGACAAAGCCTACTCTTCGATGATTCCTGTAAAGCCAAAACGGATGGCTCTTTTAATTCTTGCAGGAATTATAGGTTTAGGGCTTGGTGTTATTTTAGCATTGATTCGTTCACTTTTCAAGAAAAAGATACAGAAAAAGCAAGAGATAGAGGAGTTAATTAAACTTCCTCTTTATGGACATATTCCTCTGTTTAAAGAGAATAAAGGAATTAATCGAGCTATTGAAGAGGCGTACCGTAAATTGGCAATTAATCTACAGTTTTCCAAAAAAGAGAATGAGGGAAATATTGTTCTTGTTACCTCTTCGATTAAAGGAGAAGGGAAAACAACAACATTGGCAAACTTGACAGGAATCTTTAGAGAGACAAAATATCGCTCTGTTTTGATTGATTTAAATCTGATTGAACCTTCTCTTCATACCTATTTTAGTATGGATTTACCTTATTCTGGCATGAGTACCTATTTGAGCAGACGGGACAATCTGGGCAATATTATCTTTACCACCCACTACTCCAATCTAGATATTATTACAGCAGGACCGATACCTCCTGACCCTGCTGAACTTATTGCCTCTTCTCAATTAGAAGAGCTATTTAGTGTCTTAAAAGAGCGATACGATTACATCTTTATTGATACCCCCTCTTTTGAAGAGGTTCCACAAGTTTTAGATTTGGTTAAATATGCAGATAAAAGTTTGGTTGTTTTACGAGAAAATGTAAGCAGTAAACCTCTTGTAGAAAAGTTAGAACGTGCAATCAAAGAGAAAAAACTTAGAAATATCGGTTTGGTATTCAAATCAACCGTTAAAATGAGTAAAGAGGATTTATCAAAACCTTTCATCACTCAACAGAATCAACCTAAACGCTTACGATAATATAGAGACAAGGAGTATCTTGTCTTTACTCTCTTCCCCATTTAAAAAAAGAAATTAAAATAACCCCAATAAAATCAGCTAATAAATCAACCAAATCAAATGTACGACTAGGAAGCCAATATTGGGTTATCTCTTCGATGGTTGCAAAGAGCAGAACAATCACTGCTCCTAACTGTAGGTTAAAGATGATTTTATGGCTTTTGTAGTTTAATCCATAGTTTAAAAGTAGAGCCATTGTACCATACAAAAAACCGTGCATTACTTTGTCTCCATAGGGGATGTGACCAATAAGTTCAAATGCGAAGTTATGGTCTGCTGTGTCTGCTAGATAGATGATAAATAGGATGAATATAAAAAAGCCTAATGGTAGTAGTAGTCTCATCTTAATACCTAACAATCTTTTGAGCAAAGCGTGTATCAATCTTTGCTTCCATCTGTTCAAACATGGCATAATATCCCAAGAGTGTTCTGTCTACAAAGATATACTCTTCGTTCATGTTGTGTACTGCTGTTATACCTTTTTTTTGAACCTCTAATATGGTTCTAAATCCTCTTTCCGAAAAGTCGTTGTTCTCTTTAAAATCATAAAAGTCATCTCTAAATACCTCGATATATATTCGGTCTAGTGGTTTAATAACCTCTTGGTAGAACTCTAACATCTTTTCGGGGGTATCGTCATCAATCATTCTTAAATCTGCATATTGAAGCGTTATCTCTTCATCGGGTAGGTTGTCCATAAGTGAAACATGAAGCTTAGAGAACGAGGCTAAAAACTCATCATCCAAACGCTTTACACAGCCAAAGTCTATAAGCCCAAGCTTTTTATCTTCCATAAAAATGAAGTTCCCAGGGTTTGGGTCGGCGTGAATCATCTGCAAGTGGTAAAGCCCAATAAAGAAGCTATCAAATATAAGCTGTGCATAGTGGTTTCTCATCTCTTGGGTTGGGTTAGAGGCTAAAAACTCTTTAAAACTCTTTCCCTCTAAAAACGAGGAGCTTATAACCGTTTGGGTTGATAGCTCTTTGGTTACTTGGGGAATAACAATTAAATCATGTTTTAGATTTTTTAAGAAGTGTTCAGAGTTATCTGCCTCTATATAGTAATCTACCTCTTCATAGAGTCTATCTTCGACCTCTCTCATAATATGGTCAATATTTCCACCTTTGGCAAAACGTGTTAATGCAAACTTTAGAACCTCTAAATCGGTTTTAATGCT